>Ga0123341_1001680_pt1 | contig 17149 bp, 11 predicted proteins | sample Turbeapinknodule_FD_89959 | JGI IMG/M metagenome (GOLD analysis project Ga0123341, IMG submission 89959) | Root nodule microbial communities of legume samples collected from Mexico - Turtle bean Mexico pink nodule | ecosystem: Host-associated > Plants > Roots > Nodule | place: Mexico: Nepantla...
CGGCGATCTCGAATCACTTGGTCGCCTGAGTTTACATCTGGCGACTTCATCTTTAACCCGGTGACCGCCGGTTCTGGTATGCTGGAGATCGGAGCACGCCAACTTAATAACTGGCGACTACCCTAACCCCCCGACCTCCTTCCCTTCTACCAGCCTGGCGTCCTCTCAACACGCCTATACAATAGCTTGATGCCACGTCATCACTTCCGACTACCAGGGCGGTACACCTTTCAAAAACAAATCTCTTTCTTTGATCTCAAATTTGTATCAATACTTGTTGTATTTGATTGTGTATTTTGCATTGAAAGAAGGGATATATTTATAGCACTTGATATGTAGCCGTTTAAGGCAGATTTAGTCAGCTGAATCAGTTAAAACAAGTTTTCAAAATTTTTTTTATGAAACCACACATTTAATTGGTTGAAACCACGATTTAACTGGTTGAATGAGTCAAGCAGTTGCATAACTAATTCAAAAACCAGTTTCAAAAACCTCAAGTCAGCTAAGTGACAAACAACTGATTATCTCGATGATTCAACCGGTTGTTTTCCCTTTCCTTGAAAAAACACTTTGTTTCTTTTAAAACTAATTGGTCAAGCTTGTGCAAGTATTAAGAACTAGTCTTAACAAAGATTCTAAACACCCTAATCTAAACCCAAACCAAAAAGCAACACAGCTTCAGGCTTCATGTGGATTTCACACATCAAAGCTCCCATGTTCAACAACAGGCCCATAAAATCGCAATGCCTGGCCGATTTCATGTTCGAACTGCAGGACGAACTGGTGATTGATAACTGGTGGACCCTTTATGTGGAATGCTAGTCAAATAAAATCGAATGAGGGGCAATAATAGTGCTCGAAGTACGAGGCACTGATGGTCGATCTCCTTCTAGCTAAAGACATGGAGACATGCAAGGTCAAATGCTTAAGTGACTCTTTGTTAACGGTAAGTTAAGTTAACAAGAAATACCAAGTAAATGATCCCTTACTACTGAAGTATTTCCATCGGGTATCCGAAAAGTCGAGAGGCCGTCTAATTACATACCAACTATTTGTCTTCTCAGTCAATTAATACACAACTAAGCCTCATAATTAAGAAGTAAAACTTAATTACATACTAAAAACATGATTAAACAAGTATTGAGTCTCGCTAATCCTTCTGTAAACTATAAATAGGATGAAACTCTCAAAATAAAAAGTAATGATTAGAAATTCAAATATAACTTAAGTGTCAAAATATATTTATAAATACCTTACTTCATACTAAAGAAAAAAATTAAAACAAAATACCGAAGGAACTAAACATAAAATAAATTAATAGAGAATATTTAAGCTTATTACTTATAATTATAATAAGACTTGTAATAGTAAATATAGATTAAAACATTTGTAGTCGCAAAAGGATATAAATTAAAACACTTGTAATCGGAAAGAGATATCGATTAGAACTAGTCGCAAAGAGATATCTATTAGAACACATGCATATAAAACACAAATAAATTAATTAGAAGATAAACATTCAAATTTAGTTAAGAAAATACTAGTGGTTGAAAATGTATGAAAGTACGCAAAAAGCTATGATTTGTTAGAAAAAGAAGACACGTTTATCTAGTGAGAAATATAATATAATTACTTAGCTAACAAGATATTCAAAAGATAAAAAGGTCAAAATAAATTGAGAAAAGATGGCAAAAAAAGTCCCTTAAGTCTAGAAAAGTAAAAGATAGAGAGGGACCCACGAGAGGAGGCAGAAGTCAGAAAGTGACCTCTCTCGCATGTGATGCACAGAATTGGTAACTTCACTCACTTCACAGTTTCTCTCTCCCTGTGCACAGAACTTGAGAACAGAAAGACAGATTCACTGAGAAACACGATGCCATCATTATCTTCTTGGTTCTTCACAACGCTTCTATGCTTCTTAGATGTTACTTTTGCAGGTGACCCTTATGTTTTCTATGATTGGACGGTATCCTACGCCTCAGCCTCCCCTCTTGGAGTTAAACAAAAGGTTGGTTTTTCCTTTTCTTTGCCAATTCTATAGTGTGCTTTTCTTTTCTCTTTCATATCCATTGGATGCAGTGTGTTGTTGAAAAACCTGAAAAGTTACGTGTTTACAACAAGTTGCCTAACTCAATGTGCTTTTGCATATAGTGAGGATAAGGTGTGTGTTGTGATCTGAACTTCTGTTTGTGACTCGATTGATAATGGAATGGTCAAATGTTTCCTAATTTGGGGCGCTAATTCTGTTTTCAGCAAGAAATGCTATTTACTTATACCTGAATTTTTGTGGTAATTTAAATGTCGGTTTTTATAGCCTTCTGTTAGTATTTACTTAGTTAATTCCGAATTAACTGGTAATTCTTGTAATTGTCAAACGGATAAGAGGAGAGTACAGTATAAACTTCAATTTTGGTATGTTAAATGTTTGGCATTTATTAATTATCTACAGATGAATTTAACCTTCCTTCTTGCATGTTGGTATTTGTGGCGAATAGACTATACGGGATCTGATTTTAACCCTTTTTTTGCCCTCAAAATATTCAGTAAGGATGTCTTTGGTAGAGTGGAGGGGAAGGATGGAGAGGGAGGGGGAAGAATTTTGAGCGTTTGATAGAGGGAAAGGAGAAAAGAAATAATTTGGGGACCACTATATTATTTCTTTCATATATCTATTCACCTCTCTATCTTTTCTTATTTTCTACCAAATTATGGAACTTTCAAGAGGCTTTGTCTCTATTTCTCACCCATTTCTGCTATCAAACCACTAAACATTCAATTTTATCTTTTACTTATTTCTCTTTTTTTTTTCAACTTGTTTCTTTCCAATTTCCATTCCTTCTATTTCTCTTTTCAAAAGCCAAACACAACATAAACATTTAAATTTAGTCGAGTATCACCTTCTATCGTGTTCTTAAGAAGTTATAAGCTCTCAAATCTTTATCAATCCAACATATTTTAGTACTTTTGGGTTTCCTTTTTTGGGCTGAGTTGATTTTCATTCAGTGCCTCCTTGTAAATCACGTTTTATGGTATTTTATGACACAAGAGGAGGGTAGGTGTATTAGACTAGTGCATGTAAAAAACATGTGGTTTGTATGTATTTTTAATATAATCTAACTTTTTGTGCTTTACTTCTTTGCTTCATGCTCACCTATGAATAGTGTTGCTTCTCACCAACCCTTTTTTTGTAACAAATTTCTATTTCAGGTTATTGGGATCAACGGACAATTTCCAGGACCAACTCTGAATGTCACCACAAACTGGAATGTAGTTGTCAATGTCAAGAACAGTCTTGATGAGCCATTACTTCTAACATGGTAACATAATTGGATTTTGTCAAGAGTGATGATTTGACTATTAATAATGATGGTAATGATTATGTTGCGTAGTTAAATGCAGGAATGGCATACAACACAGGAAAAATTCTTGGCAGGATGGAGTTTCAGGAACTAATTGCCCCATTCCAGCAGGGTGGAATTGGACGTATGAGTTTCAAGTTAAAGATCAAATAGGGAGCTTTTTCTACTTCCCTTCCCTTAACTTCCACAAAGCTGCAGGAGGATATGGAGGAATCATCATAAACAATAGACCAGTTATTCCTGTTCCCTTTGGTTTGCCAGATGGAGATATTACCATATTTTTGAGTGACTGGTACACCAGGAGTCATAAGGTAGGTCCTTTTGCTTTCTCTGACTGACTTTAGTAATTTTATTTTATTTATAGAGTTATGACCATTTCATATGGTGAAACAGGATCTCAGGAAAGATGTTGAAAATGGTGTTGACCTTGGAGTTCCTGATGGAGTGCTTATTAATGGACTAGGTCCTTATCGCTATGATGACAATCTTGTCCCAAATGGCATTTCTTACCAGATAATAAACGTGGAACCAGGTAAGAACATAGGCAATGCATGTTTTTTTTTACTTGGTTCATAAGCATGGGAGACGTACGTGACAGTGACATACATGGCAAGTTGGCAACGATCTTCCTTCTCCTTAGAACTTTTATTTTCCAGAGAAGTCCGCACAAAGTTTTATATGTCTGAAATTATAATATGATAAAGCATTGCCTGTTGCGGATAGTGGCTTAACAGTTTTGGATTCAAAATAGACAAATCTTATCTTATACAAGATGATAAAGTCATGAGTAAAATCTTTTATCACACATTACTACACAGCCAAACCACTATCCCTTCAACTCCATCAGCTTCTCAATCTCATACAATAACGATTCTCCAATACACGTGCCCACGAGATTTGCCTCCCAAATGGTTATGCATGTAAATTCCTTATCAAAGACTTTCCTAGTTTCATCTTAAAATCAGATGTGAAATTTCTTACATATCTTGATATTAATTACAATTCAAATTTTGGATTGACCAATAAATTAGGAAACTAATAGGGACTTGGATATAATATAGTGTCTAAGTCCATATAAAGTAGTATGAGATGTTCAGTGGAGTATTTAATTGTGTGGTTTTCCCCCTCCCTTAAACTACTAACGTTAGAGGTGAGTTTCCCAAGTGTTTGGGTCTTTATCAAAAGAGGAATGCTAGCAACTCCCTTTCTAAATTTATTTGAAATCACAAATTTTGGTGGATTTCTAAATTATTGAAGCCTGAATTTGGGTCAGACTCAGACCATACAATTCAGAATTTCAAACCCAAGAATCTCCATCTTCTGATCCAGATTCTATCTGGGGAGTATTAAAAATCAGTAATGCCTCTCCCTCGTGCATGCTGGAAATATCATTTTTTTAACTTGAAGCTTCATTTTCAGATGTTTGTTTTTATCACGCATGGTTAATCACTATATATGTGGTGCTTGGCTCTCAAGTATTGGTCAATGTTGTAAATTTATGAGAAATGTATAAGATGGGTTAAACTGATCAATATCATGAGCTAAGAAAGAGATTTTAGCTGTTTTAAACTAGAATAATGGAGTATGGAAAAAATAATAGTTTTTATGCGGAGTTATTGAAATTTGAGGTATCTTTTATCCAGTCATGTTATGTTAGTCCTGAAATACACAGACCAAACTCTTGTCTGCTTGACTCGAGCAAATTGTTGTCTGTGACAAGGCGAAGTCCTATATATAGTAAGTGTACGTGTTTATACATCATGATCATCTGATCATGTGGTCTAGACACTAAGTATTTTTTTGTATGTTCTTTTATTCTACGAGTATGTCTTGCTAGCGATATCATTTTTGCCATCCTCCCCATTCTTTCTTGGATCATGTTGTTCCTCTATATTGGGGCATAACATTTATTCAGGCCTGTAGAATAACATGTACAAACATACCTTGTGCAAAGGGATGGATTTATAGAGGGTCTCTAGATTTTTAAAGTCCCCTCCCAAATACGCAGCTTGATTCCTTCGGATGGATCCAATTTTCATGATTAGAACGGAACCTCTAAGAATTTTAAGATTTCCCTGCATTTATTATGCTACATTCTAAGATTTTCACCCAAAAATAGATGGTTTTAATTCTATCACTCACGTTTAAACACTCAAACAAGAATTTGCAGATACTTAAATGATTTTAAATCTAGATATCTATGTAGTTTGTAAATAAGAGAGAACTTAACTTTTTTCTGTACTCATGTACCATCAACTATTTATCATTCTGTCTGAAACAGGGAAAACATATCGCCTACGCGTTCACAATGTTGGTATTTCAACAAGTTTAAATTTTAGGATACAAAATCACAACTTGCTTCTTGTGGAGACTGAAGGATCATACACAGTTCAGCAAAACTACACCAACATGGATATTCATGTGGGTCAGTCATATTCATTCTTGGTTACAATGGATCAAAATGCCAGCACTGATTACTATATTGTTGCCAGTCCTCGGTTTGTTAATTCATCATGGGCTAAAGCTACTGGAGTTGCCATTTTGCACTACTCTAATTCTCTGGGACCTGCTTCAGGCCCTCTTCCTAGTCTTTTGGGTGAAGATGATCCTTCATTTTCAATAAATCAAGCAAGATCAATAAGGTTATTAGTTGATACTTTGTCTCCTTGTGGAAACTTTTACTTTGATAAATAAACAAGGTGAATAGTATTATAGACTAGCCTGATTAAAGAAGCCTGGCTTTTTAGTCTTGGATTATATAGTCCCTAAGTTATTACACTATGTTATATGACATTGGTGTTTAGGGGGACAACACAAAAAAAACCATTAATTTAAATTAATATACTTGTTGTCCTTTCATGACACCTTAGATTTATAGTTAGATCTAGAGTATATCAATATCATAAAATTTTGAATGTTAAAAATCTCATTTGATGATTGTACTTTTAGGTGGAACGTGTCTGCCGGTGCTGCACGTCCAAACCCACAGGGCTCCTTCAAATATGGTGATATTACTGTGACGGATGTGTACGTTATTCTTAATAGACCTCCAGAACTTATAAATGGAAAGTGGCGAACTACCCTTAATGGTATATCATACATACCACCTTCAACACCCCTGAAGCTTGCCCAACAATTTAAAATTCTGGGTGTGTACAAGATTGACTTTCCAAATAGATTGATGAACAGACCCCCTAAAGTTGATACTTCTCTGATTAATGGTACTTACAAAGGTTTTATGGAAATAATATTTCAAAACAATGACACTACAGTCCAGACCTATCATTTGGATGGCTATGCATTCTTTGTTGTTGGGTGAGATTTTAGCTTTAAAATTTTAATTTATCATTTTGGTTTGTTATCTATGTCGCACTAAAATTGAGGATAAGAGTGGGTAAATTTTGCATTTGTACTGTAGCATGGATTTTGGAGTATGGACAGAAAATAGCAGAAGTACTTATAATAAATGGGATGGTGTGGCTCGCAGCACTACACAGGTATTACTGCATTACTTCCTTAGCCACTGCATAATCTCTTACTCCAGACATTTGCTCAAAACTTATGTGAAAGTTATGTTGGAATGGACCATTTTCATATATAAAAAGGGGAACCAAGAATAAGAGATTGTTTCACAGATTGAACCAAGAATAGAGATTGTTTCACAGATTCAACCAAGAAATACTTCATTTCTGCTTTGTAACTCTAAAATTTGTAGTATTCCTTTAAATTTTAATATTTAAAAATATCTTGAATTTCTTTATTTTCTATTTAAAAATGATTTCTTGTGCTGTCTCTTGTCCTCTCGTTTGTAGAGGCTTTGCAGCCAATTGACCAGAGCAATTTTTCTAAGCTAAAATTATGACAGTTTCTTGTTAGTTGTTCCAACATGCAAGAACATGTGATTGCAAGTAAAGTGACACATGAATTTGATTTACTATATGCTAGAGTAGCTTTTGGTGACAAAAAATGAATGCTATAACAACTCATTTTAACCTGTCTGCAGGTCTTTCCTGGTGCTTGGACGGCCATTTTGGTATCTCTTGACAATGCCGGTATCTGGAACCTTCGTGCAGAGAACCTCAACTCTTGGTATCTGGGCCAAGAAGTTTATGTGCACGTTGTAAACCCAGAGAAAGACAGCAATGAAAATACTTTGCCTGACAATGCAATTTTCTGTGGCTTACTTTCCTCCCTTCAAAAGTAAGAGTTCCTTTAAAGAAAGCGACTTTAGATGTTTCACAATTTACAAGCAATTAGCATGTCTACAATGCATAAACAAGATTGCAAATTGCAATAGCAAAATACTTGAGCTAAGACAATCAAATTCTCAAAATTTCACCAAGATTTGTGCTTAATAGTAACACTAGTGCATGTTTCGCTTCTGCAGGGATCAATCCCACAAATTCCAGTTCTCTGGGGGATCACCTTTTTGCAGTAATTCTATGATTTTGTTGTTCATGCTATTTCTAGCATTACTTGAAAGTTTATTTGGTAAGTGGGGTGTTCAACTTTAAGTCAATGAAAACAAAGAAAGTAATTGTTTGTAATATGACAGTAGCCGTTTAAAGATTTATATAGGTTTTTTTTGTTGGAAAGGAATTTTTGTGTATGTAACATGTTGGAGAAATGTGGTGCACTGATGTATTCATAACTGTAAACTAGAATCCTACATTAAAGTTATTTTTTCCTTGTATTCATAATTTTGGAGGATTGTTAAAAAGAATGCTTGATCTTTAAACTCATTGTTACTGTTGTTATTTTTGTTGTGTTCTTATCTTTTTCTTCAATTCTCAACAATCTATAAGAAGGATATGGTTTGATGACCATTCCCTTTATTAAATTGAGTTTGGAATGAGGTATTTGTAAATATCTATATTTAACATTTTTTTTTCTGTTCGTATTTCTAATGGAAACATAAGTGTGGAGCGTTGTCGTGTGTTAGGATTTTGATAAGAGCACCAAGTTCCTTCGATGGCATTGTACTGAGTAGATACTGTTGCTATAAGGACTTTGAGATAATTGGGTAATCGCAATGAATTATGTAGACTGCAAATATTTGAGTAATAAATGTAAAAAAGATTACAAAAATATATAAATAAATTTAAAGTAAGAAAACTAATGGGAGAATTTTGTTCTACACTTGGCAGGGGAAGAAAAAAAAGGTTATTCCGATGGAATGAAATCATTAGGGTTTAAAATCTTAAACCTATCCTACCGTGCAATAAAAACTATTCTTATTCAAATAAATTTGTGGTATGATAAACTTATAGTTATCCTATTCTTAATTTCTTTAACAACAAAAAAAAATTGTATAGTTGAATGAATTGCATTAGGAAAAGAGGCTTTATCTACTAACAATATTCTTTATTTTATTCCTAAACGTAAGTACTTCTTCAAATTGAATTTTCCAAAACAATTTGTCACACCAATTCTCCTCCCAAACATTATAGTTGTAGATTTCTGGTTCTTTTTTTTTCTTTTAACTTTCTAACCCTTTAAGTAGTTCTTGAGTTTTTATGGGCTATAATATAGGAAAATTATTATTGATTCCCACATTTTTGTCTTACAATCTCATTTAACAATAAAAAATTGTATTTAAATAATACAAATAATTTTTTAAAATAAAATAATAACTATATATGATTATTAAATGGTTATATAAAATGTGATAGTTGTCATCCTATAATATATTTCACAATTTTCATATGATATTTTGACGAAAAATAATCCACTTAATAGTTCAAAATTTTAATACTTTATTTATTTATAATTTAAAATGTTAATACGTATTATTATATTATTAAAATGAGTTGTTAGGTTGGAGTTTTTGTAGATGCAGAACTTTTTTTTTCACTGTGTATAGCTTTATTTTTCTCCTGCAGTTGTGGTAATGCGCGGATCATAAGGAAAAAACTCGAAGCAGAAACGCAGCCATTTTCATGGCTTCTGTGTTTCAGTTGCGGCGTCGTTTCCTCTGCACGTCCTCGAAATGGAAGGTGAAGCAGGTGACTACCTCCAACTTCGAAGAGTCCCTGCAAGAGATAAAGACTCACATCTCTTCCTCCGACTATGTGGCGGTATCCATGGCCAGGACCGGCTCTCCATCGCCGCCGTCCTGGCTCCGCCCTCTCCCCTTCGACACCGCCCAGACCGCCTACTCCAAGGCCCGCCGCGCCGCCCACCGCTTCCAGGTCCTCCACTTTGCAGTCTGCCCCTTCTCCGTCTCCCACTCCGACAAACTCCTTGCTCACCCGTCAGTTCCCAACACCTTCACTTCTTTTTCGTTTTTTGATAATACTGGGTCACCATTTGTTTCAAAGACAATGTTGAAAATGTGCAGTTATAATTTCGTGCTGTTTCCGAGAGACGAATTGAAAATGGGGATGCCTGCTTACAGCTTTTCGAGCCAGACATCGCTTCTCGCCTCCATGGCTCGCCGGGGCTTTGATTTCAATGCTTGCGTCTATAATGGTGAGCTTTTGTTGCTTTTGTGTGTTCTTGTTATTGTTCTCGTTTTGGGCGCGCAAAATGGGTAAATTTTCAATTCCTTTTACTAGATGGTTTAAAATTAGGACAAAACCTAGAACTTATTCCTTGAGTGCTTCTGCTGCTGATCTATGATGAATATAATTTTAGGCTAGGAAATTTTCAGCACTTTTAGGAAAGAAATTTAGAAAAAAATAAATAAAAAATGAGTTGCTCCTTATGCTAAAATGTTTGAGCTAATTTGTAGAAATTTTCTTACGGAGAAGTTTATTTAAAGATATCCCATGTTTTGTCCAGTGTTTGGAATCTTCAAACTTAGTTTGTGTTGTAAACCGCTAGTTTCGTGGATGCTTGTTTTCTCTTGTGCTCTGGCAAATTTGAGGAGTGCTAGTAACATCCTTTTAACACACTTTACCATTAATTAAAATTTATTGGAGACTACAAAATCAGGAGATAGAGTCATTACATGTTGGACCCATTAGAATTTGTAGTTTCCAATATATTTCAGCCGACAATAGAGGGTATGTTTAATGCTCATTTTGGTATAGAGGTAAGAAATAGAGGAAGTGAAAAATCAATAGATGAGAATGAATGAAAAAAAAAATGTTGATTGGTTAGAAAGAAAGAATATTTTATTCATCATCAATTTATTTATTACTATTAACATTATTTTTTTAATTATTTATAATAATAATAAAAAGAACAAAAATGTTCAAAAAGTAGACCCATACATATGGCCGATTTCCACATGTTTCTTCGCTATTTTGCATGAAAAGAAGGCGGTTAGGGATCCTTCCCACCTAACTGCAATTCCCTTTCACCTGCTTTCCTTCTTCCTCTCCCTAATTAGCTTTAAGAAACGAAGGTAAAAGAGTGATAGAGAGTGTGTTGTTAGTATTTCTGTTGAACGTTTATATTTGGCCTAAAACTATTTTTCAGTTGAAAACCCGACACCGAAGCTGATTTTGCAAACTCGGTTTGCAAGATGGGATCCATTCAAACTTAAGTTTGCAAACTTTAATCTAAATATGTACTTATCTGTTGACTTTTAATGCAAGTATTTATTATATGAACTACTGTGGTGAAACTCAACTTTGATTGGAAACCAACATGACATGGGGAAATACTCTTGAATGGGAAAAAGAAACAAAGAGTTTTTTTTTCTGCCCTAAATATAGTCGGACTTTGGTCATGGTGATTGTTGATCGCCTTAAGAGATGGTCCCTTCAACTGTATACTGGAATGTATAATCTGTTTAGCGAGTCTGCTAATGTGGTAAATGTCGAAAGAAAGTTTATGCTATGACATGTAAATTGAGGATCTATGGTTCTGTTACTTATTTGGGGATCCGGATTCCAGCCATTTTGACATTCACATTGCATGAATGGACACTGTTGCATAGACATCAGAAAGACAGTTCAAATCTTGGATGTGCTCAAGTTTTTTATGACTAGATAAAATGAGCTATTTGATCTTCATTGAAAGTTTCCAATTGACTGATTGTCGAAATGTGTCAAAATCTCTTTCGGAGGGGAATTTGAATCCCTTATCTTGATATCCTGGTGACCTATGACTGAGGATGAGCCTTAGCATGGATAAACTTTCTTCTGTGTTGCTTAGAGGTCATGGCTTCAAATCCTTGTTTGGGCTAAGACTGAGTAATTTACACTCTCTGCACCTCATTTAGTGTGGGTGGGTGCCGCCTGGGCTAGGTTGCCCTTTTTTAATTACCTGTTAGTTTTTTATTTGTATGACAGGCATATCATATCTATCTAGAGCTCAAGAGTCAGCAGCTAAAGTTCGTCTTGGAGCTGCTCTCCCTTCTCTTCGAGAGGTGAAATCTTCTTCATCACCTACTGTTGCGGACACAGTTTTTGTTGAGAGGACTAGATCACGGATTAAACATTGGAGAAAGACATTTGAAAGGTCTGGCACAAGCACAAGCAGAGATGGTGAGAAAATCTTTAGCAGATTTTTTTGCAATAGGGAATTTCTTGTGTCTTCCTTTTGTTCTTAAACTCATTTTATGCAGAAGAACTTATCAACTCCCTTAAGAATATTGTCCTGGGTAGTGAACAGTTCAGATCAAGACCTTGCATGACAATAGATGTATGCAGTGAACGTCAAGTGCAGCTAATTCTCGAGGTATAGTTAACTAAAGAAATTTTAATTGTTCTAATCTGAATAATACAACCTTGATCACCTCGCTACTGGTATGAGTTAAATGATTCAGTTATTTTTTCCTTTGTTTCTTGGCTTTTCATTTGTAGATGTTGGTAGACCACTCAGATGATCTTCTTCCTTTGCTGATCCCTACAAAGAGTGGGACCACACATGCACTACGAATTGTTCTGGCAAATTCAAAAGAAGATAAGGAATTATTGGAGGTAATGAGAAATGTCTACCCTTTGTGCATGCCTCCTAACTTTTTTCTTTGGAAATACTTACAGTTTAACTGCAGAGAGAGCTTCAGAATTTTGAAGAGGAGGAGAGCAAGAAAATTCGTGGATTTCGAGAGGTGATCGATTCGATTTCTGCTTCCCAGAAACCTGTTATCTGCTACAATTGCCTTAATGGTGTATCTCTTAAATGAAAATTCCCAACTTAGTTGTAGTATTCATCTGGTCTACTTTCTTCGTGTTATTAACTTCTGATTTGCTTATATGCAGATTGTACTCTAATTCATTCAAAATTCATTGCACCACTTCCACTGGAGGTAGATGAATTTGTGAGCTCTTTGCACTCAATTTTTCCCAATGTACTTGACATAAATTACTTGATGAAGAAACATGGAACCATGAGAAAAGTGACCAACATTCCGAGTGCTATATCCTACTTGAATAATAACTTCTTTGCACCGGTTGATTTGGAAATTCCTGACCAAGGTCAGTCACCACTTCTTGATGTTCACAACTTGTATTCTAGTGCATAATTCAAAATCATGCTTATTACATGGTTTCATACTTTCATTCATTTTGTCTAGTTTATTATGTGCAAAGCCTCGTGAACATGCTTATTAGATGGTTTCATACTTTACAAAACCGAATGCTTAGGCTTGTTTATGTTTTTATTTTTTAATTACAGAACTGCTACTTGGTTTTCAATCTATTTCTTGTTTTCAATTATTTGTAATAGAAGTATTAAAAATAACTTTTCTTTGTCTTTGTTCATGATTAAATCTTTGAAAACAGAAACGGATTGAAAAGTATAAGGCGACAATTTATATAATTAACAGAGAATGAAAATAGGAAATGAAACCAAAAGTTAGCCGGCTCGGGGGGGGCGTTTACTTCTTGTATTTTGTTTCTTTTTTTCACTTTTTAATTATGCAACTGTCACCATGTTTTCAATTTCTATTGCTGTAAAGTTACTTTACTTTAATTCACATTATAAAACTCATTTTTCATATTAGGAATTAGCTACTGTGGCATTATTAGGCTGGTGGGCAACTTTTCATGCCAGAGCACTGTAAACTTGTGCTTTTATGCATTGCCTGGGTTCAGACAAACATACGCAAAATATTTGCATTTTTTCCGCAAATGGTGTAATTTAACTGGGCAAAAAAAATTATTCTAAAATTTGTCATGTCATACTTGTCATGTACGATTTCAATTTTTATATTAAACTGAAGTCGTACTTGTCATGTACAACTTCAGTTGTATCTAGTTCCATTGAAGTCCCACTCCACATCCCAATTCTGGAATAAAAAAATTCTTTGCCCATTTCACGAAATACCAAATTGAATTATACCATTTGGGAAAAAAAAGCCAAAATATTCCTAACAAGTCTTCTCACTGTTCTTTTTTTTTTTCTTTTTTATCAAAATATGCTGTGTAAGGAGTTTTATTCATGAATTAATTTCCCTACGCATTACATCAAGGAATTTTCGGTCTAACTCCCTAAATCCAAAGTGCAATTTCAATTTCAATTTCAATTTCGTTTCTTGTTTTCACTTTTTAATTATGCAACTGTCATCTTTTTTTTCAATTTATTGCTTATTTTTAAATTAAAGATTTGTGCAGGCGACGCTGAACAACTTTTCTTTTTTTTGTTTCCTGCACAAATACTGAACACAGGAAAACAAATCGATATAATATAAGGTGACAACTTTGTTATTTAAAAATAAAAGTGAGATCAAAGTCAAAGTAAATGCCCCCATAGCTTGTCTAAATTTAGAGAAGACTGAGTTATGTTTTTTTTATTTCTTTAAGAAATATTTTAGACAAAAAAAAGAAGAAAAAGATTTGTTTTATTTTCATGACCTGTAAGTCTTGTTTTTATTTATTTTATTTGTTGGTATATACAGCTACTGTAAAAGAAGGCAAGATTCATGGACTTAATGCATTAAGACTAGGCTATTTATTCATGAAGCTATGCTCTATATTGAAAATTTCCCCAAATGTTACTGATTCTGGCAATAAGCATTTGGCTCCAGAGCTTGAAGATTTCACCAATGTATTCCATCCATGCTCACCCCCTATCCAAGATTCATCTAATGCTGGGGATGTTGGTGTCTGGACCAATAATACAAGAAAAATCAGCTGTGAACATTTGGTTTTCTTATGGGGATTCAATCTTGGTATTACAGCTGGCATGCTAAAGAGTTTACTTCGATCATCGCATAATATCTTTTCAAGAGAGTTTGATGTTAAATTGGTGGACAAGAGTTGTGCCATTGTTGTTTTCTGGCAACCTGGAGTATCAAAACAATTTCTAGACATAATGAATAGTGAAGAAATGAGCGGAGACTTAAAGGAGTTAGTGTCAAATGGCCTGAGGGTAACCAGTTACGAGACCTACGACAGAATATGTAGGCTAGGTTTGTGGGAGATGGATCTTAGGGAGTCTCTAGAAAGAGCTTTGGAAAATTCTTGGTGTGATGAAAAGAGTAATTGTGGGACAAAATCTTCTGAAATTCATTGGTATAATGACAATGTAATTAACTTGGATGATCTTTAATGTTGTCATGTATACCTATTATTCAAATGTTGGTTGTCTTTCATTGATTGCAAGGACATGATTTTTTTGTTGTGATGTTGAACTTGTCATTGAGCAAGATGCTCCATCAATCATACGTATCAAGCTTGCAATTACAATCTTGTTGATCCATGTACAAGGTAATGTATGTATAATGTGGCGTCATGAGGAGAAATGAGATTAATATCGGGGGAAATAATATATAGATAATTTATTTAGTTTTTAATTTAAAATGTACTTATATGAAATGTGTATTGGTAGACCCTCTGTTGCTACAAATTTTCACTGGGTCTTAATGTATTCAGTTAGCACAAAACACACATTAACAAGTTCATGAGAATACACACATGACACTATTATCTCATCTAAGTTTTTATTATTATTAGAACTCTCTTGAAGAGACTACGCTGGAGTGAGATAATTAGCGTCTCAACAAACATGCAAAGTGAGTGAAAAAATATGCAATATTTTTTCTACAATTATATCCTATTTTGTTTAGTTCTGTGCTATTTTGTTGCTTATTAAGCTATTAGCTTCTATATTCTACTATTAATTTTGTGTTTTCATTTTTCCCATTTCTATTATGGTACTAACTATTATAAAACCTTCATTAAAAATAAACCATACTTATATTATTAATAACTATTTATACTGTTGATAACGACTAACTATATATTTGTGTCCTTGATTATTTATTTTCAATCACTAATTATTTACAACTTTTTTTTTACTTTTCTAAAACAAACATTACCAAGACAAAGGTAAAAGACACTCGAACATAAAGCACACAAAAATAGCCTTTTATTTATTTATCTATATTTTTCTTTAAGAAAATTACTCGACCAAATAACAAATTTAGGCAGAACAAACTGGGAACTAATAAACAGAAATCACCATTTTTTTTTCCTTTTTAAAATACGTTCTAGCCAAAAAGATAATTTAGAAGACTAAAGGTAAAGAAGAAAGTGACATTAAATTCTAAAAAATGGCTGGACAATGTCAGAGGCAATGGATTCACGGAAAAGAGAACCTGTCTTTATTTTTTTTTAATAGGTAAAATTAAGTTTGATTTGGTAGTTTTTTTTTATAATTTATTTATTTATATTAAACATATTAAACATACTTGTAGTGAGAAAACATGGTCATTTATTAAATGTAGCAAGAGTTCCCATTATACAATCTCATTTACCCAAAATTTATTGGTCATATGCGCATATTATAAACATGTTTCCCATACCTGTTTTAAACTATTCTTCTACTCATGAAATGTTTTACAAAACTGAAACAGATTTTAATGAATTAAAGGTGTTTGGTTATTTATGTTATGCTAGCACTTTGTCAATAAATAGAAGAAAATTTGATCTAAGAACATCAAAATGTGTTTTTATTAGTTTTAAAAGGGGGACAAAAGGATATTTTTTGTTGAATATTCAATCAAGAGAAATTTTTGTGTCTAGGGATGTTGTCTTTTATGAACATGTCTTTTCCATATCAAAGGGTTCAAGATACTAACAATGAAACTAATAATCCTAACATTTATGATCAAGTTTTGTTTTCTAAAGATCAACCTGTCTTGAGTCAACCATCACAAACCATTCTTGCACCTTGTGATAATGCTGCAAATAACAGTGATAATAACTGTGAGTCACACATTGAGGTTCCAGAACAAGTTTGTTCCCATATAGACCACAACCTCAATGAAGATCATGACATAATAAGATCAATCTGTCCGAATGAGTATAAGAATAAAAAAAAACACCTGAGTATTTAAAGGATTATCATTGTAATCTTAATGTTTCCAATACATCTTCAACAGTTAAATATCCTTTAAATTTTGTTTTATCTTATAACAATTTATCACCTTCTTACAAATCTTTTGTTATGTCTATTTCTTCACATGTCGAGCCAAACACTTACTCTGAAGCTGTGAAACATGTTTGTTGAAGAAAAGTTATGCAATGTGAGGTATTTGCTTTAGAGTCAAATCAAACTTGGGAGAATGCTCTTTTGCCTAAGGATAAAGCTGTCATAGGTTGAAAATGGTATTCAAAATAAAATATAAGGCTGATGGGACAATTGAAAGGTATAAAACAAGGTTAGTGGCAAAGGGATACGCACAAACAGAAGACATTGACTACCTTGATACTTTCTCTCCAGTAGCAAAGATGACCACCATAAGGTTGCTTCTTTTTCTAGCTTTTATCTATAATTGGGAATTGAAACAATTAGACATAAACAATGCCTTTTTACATGGAGATTTGAAAGAAGATGTATACATGGTTGCTCCTCCTGGATTGACTTCTATTCCACCAAGAAAAGTTTGTAAA
>Ga0123341_1001682_pt1 | contig 17146 bp, 8 predicted proteins | sample Turbeapinknodule_FD_89959 | JGI IMG/M metagenome (GOLD analysis project Ga0123341, IMG submission 89959) | Root nodule microbial communities of legume samples collected from Mexico - Turtle bean Mexico pink nodule | ecosystem: Host-associated > Plants > Roots > Nodule | place: Mexico: Nepantla...
AATTAGTTTATAGTGATTTTGTAGTAGTATATTTTAATAGCTTTCTTTTTTTCATTTTTCATATTTTTTATTAAGCTCGTATTATTATTATTATTATTATTATTTAAATTTTGACTTAATATACTAAATTCTCATAATATATCTTATTAAAATTGTTTCTAAAACTTCATTCTTAATTTAAAGATACCATTTCATTTAATTATTTATACGTGATAAAAAAAAATTCTCATTTCACTAAAATATTAATAATAAATTGATTCTATGGTTATTTAATAATAATAATAATTTTTTTACATTTATATTTTAAAATGTCACCCTTTTTGAAAATGGTAAAAAAAATCTACGTCCAATTATCCTGCAACAAGTTAGTACATTAAGGTTTGTTCAAGTCTATGTTTGACCTGATGAACAAAAGCTATACCAAAAAAGTTTTGTTTTTTTGAGGTGGTTTCTTTCTAATTTTAAACTGAGTGCATTTCCCTGAAAAAGTGAAGTTCTGAATGCAGCAAGAACTATAAATTCAATCTTCAGCAAATGGGGTATATCAGCAGACACAAGTATATGGAATATAAGCGGTGAATTGTGCAGTGGAAGAGCCATTGATAGTACCTCCACCCCTGAATCTTACAACCCATTTATCAGATGTGATTGTTCCTCTGACGATGGAACTACTTGCCGCATCACAGCACTGTATCTCTCTCTTTCTCTCAACTTTACTTTTTCAATTTTTCAGATAAAATTTCTGTGTTGATGTGCTGTACATTGAATTTGGAAGCTTACTATTTCTCTAAGCAATATAATTTTACCTTTTTCGGGTTTTTATGCCTTGAATATCACAGGAGGGTCTATGCACTGAACGTGGTTGGTGAAATTCCTGAAGAGCTATGGACTCTCACCTCTCTCAACAATTTGTATGCTTTCTTCCTCATTAACTTCGTTAGAATAAGTTCTGCACATGCTTTATTATTATTACCAGAGGAAGCTCAGACACTCATTCATGTGGGTTCACATTTTGTTCCATAATAAATGGTTACTGCATTAATATTCAATAAAAAAAAGTTATGATGAGACTAAAATTGTAAAAAAAAGGTTTGTATAAAAAACAATGATCAAAATTGGTATATTGATATAGATTACTCTAAATTTCATTTTTGGGCACTATCAATGCATCTGCCAACCAATCAAAAATATTTTTTTTATGATTTTTAGGGTTTTTATTATAAAAAGTTAACAATCTATCATACATGTTAAAAGTTATGATTGAGTGAGAATGTAAAATTATTTTGATGCACTTTTAGCTTTTGATTTGTTGTTCTCAAGCAAGAATTACATGCTTTTTTGCTGTACTAAGTTCCATCATTTGGAAGCAGAAATCTTGCGCAAAATTACTTGACGGGTTCTATACCTGCAGCTATTGGAAATCTAACTCGTATGCAGTACTTGTAAGACAATTCGACCCAATTTCCGTTCATAATATTCTATGAATTTAATGTTGTGACACATAAGTTCTAACAGATAAGTTTGCTCTTTGTTAGGAGCCTTGGAATCAATAATTTATCAGGGGAGCTTCCAAAGGAATTGGGAAATCTTACAGAGTTATTATCACTGTATGTTGTTTGCTTTGAACTTTTCTTCCTATGGTTATGAAATTGCCAATGGGTTGATTTTTCAGGATCAATTAGTCACCAAAAATATTTGGTGTCGGTTATGAGTCTTAAATTTGATAGAAAATGAAGTGGTATTTAAGCGATGGGGTTATCCCACATAATGAAGTAGTATTTTTGGTTAAGTTGCCTCTTTGTGCCTAAGTCATAGTATTGTCTCTTGCAATACGAGTGCATGTTTGGTTTCGCTTTGGATCAATTCAAATGCAGATCCATAATACACATCTAAGTTGAAACTATTTTGAATAACTTTCACATCTGAAACAAGAATCCGAGGCTCTAAAGGGAAAACCAAACACACAATGAGTCTTGGGTGCTAGTTAAAAGTTTAATTAATGGTGTGAAAGTGAGATGGACCCAAATGTTCTGATGGAGGCCAATGCCTATTCCGGCCTTTAAATTATAATGACATATACACATAGACAAAAGATATTCTGGTCTTGTGATTGATCTTATGATATGAAAACTGGATTTTGTTTCCTGTAGTAATGAGTATGAAGTGTCTAATAGATAAGGGGTGATTATGAGACAATAAATGATAAATTTAATTAACCGAAAACATATATTGTACAAAAATTGAGTCATGAATTGATAGAAATCCACATGGAAAATTTTGGTTTGAAAATATTTTTTTCTTTAGACACACAATATTAGTTATGATGAGTACCTAAATGGATAAAAGGAAATTTAATGTTTTTCATAAGAATTTGCTCGCACAAAGCATAAACCAATATTGTTCTGTTGTGGATACATGATGGTGTGCATGACAAATTTCTCGTGATGGCACTAGTGAGATTTATTATTTGTTAAATTTGTAGGAGTTTTTCGTCAAACAAGTTCTCGGGATCTCTCCCTGAACTTGGGAAACTCACAAAGTTAACCCAACTGTAAGTATTTCTGCAGTCTTAGCTTCTATTTGTATTATTTTTTTTAATCAAGTTTGAGTCATATAGGGTTGCTATTTTACATATTTTTACACACATATCTATTGACTTTACTGCTTTATAGTTTCCTATGGTATACTAAAATATTATCACCTAGCAAAATGTTTTCTTCTATTAGAAGTTTAGTTGCAAAAGTGAAATTTCTGCATGTTATATATATGCAGCCAGTTTAAATTTTGGAATGGTTGGGCACATGCCCCCAATGCATCCATCCTTGCATTTTGCATCTCAAATATTTTTAGTCCAACATTAGTAAATTCTTTCTATTTTTAATGGTAGTGGTGAATCCTATCTCTACGTGGAAGTGATACCCCCCTATGTATGTTTCAATATCTTTGTGTAGAATATAGTCATGGAGATGGATGCATATACTACTCTTTCAAATATGGTTTGTGTCTGCAAACAGCAACAAACAATATCATTGGGAACTACCATACAGTATTTTGGTTACTAAATACATGTTACAAACAATTATTTATTATTGTCCTTTGTCATCAATTAGACTTGTCAATGTCATAAGCATACACTGTAGTGAATAATGAGTTGGTCGGTTCTCAATAATGCAAAGTATGGGGTCATTTTTCAAAATTACACTTTATTATGCAGTTGCATACCTTTGTTGTGAGCACAAAGAGAATATTAATTTCACAATATTTCCTTGCAGCTACTTTGATAGTTCAGGAATTAGTGGTCCAATTCCGTCCTCATTTGCAGACCTAAGGAGTTTGGAAACAGTGTAAGATATTCCCACTTAGATGTGCCTAAAGAAAGAAAACCTTGTACAAAAATAAAGGTTTTTCTTTTCATTTCAGATGGGCTTCAGACACGGAACTGAGAGGCAATATACCAGACTTCATAGGGAATTGGACTAGGCTCAAAGTCTTGTAAGACACCATTACCAGTCAACTCTGTTTTCCTCCTTAATTTGAATTACCTTGGTGGAATGGAACACTTTTTGATAAAATAAATTATATTGGGTGTGGAATTAAAAATTTCTTTTTATGGCTACTTTCGTTTTCTGTTCCAGAAGTGTGTACTAACAGTTCTTGTGAATTATTGTCTGTCATGATATTCTGTTACCAGGAAATTTTATTTTTTATGGTTACTTTCGTATTCTATTCCAAAAGTGTGTCCTCCTGACAGTTTTGGTGAATTATTGTATGTTTTGATAGGAGGTTTCAAGGCAATTCTTTTAATGGCTCAATACCCTCATCATTTTCCAACTTGACTTCTTTAACAGAATTGTGAGTACCACAACTTGTTTCTTGTATGGGTATTATTGATTGATGAAACCTAATAATTATGTATGATATAAATGTAGGAGAATAAGTGGTTTATCTGATGGGAACTCCTCACTGGAATTTGTACGGAATATGAAATCTTTGAATATCTTGTAAGCCCCAACTTTGCTTATCTTCGTAACTCACTCTGCTTTGCCGACTTAATTTTTTTACTTATTTGTTACAATTGTTGCAGAGAATTGAGGAATAACAATATTTCTGGTCCGATTCCATCCTCCATTGGAGAGTTGCACAATTTGACCCAGCTGTGAGTATTACCTGTTTGTGTCAAAATATATTCAAATGAAATTATGTAAAAGGTGTTGACTAGAAAGAACCAAATTAGTTAATTCTTTGTGGCTATTCCACATATATCCAATCTGATTACTGACTGGTGGTTATTCGAGGGATATCTTAAAATAAGTATTACTCAACATGTTCATTACTTACTTGTGTTCATTTAATTTTTTGTCTTAGTAATTTTCATTGTTGTATGGTAGAAAGATACGAGTTTCCTACTAATTTATCTTAGGGATAACATAATTGGACATTTTCTTTCCTTTATTTGAAAAGAGAAAACAAGTATCTTGTCCTATAGTTCTATCCTTTCCCAAATCAAGGAAATTATATACTTATGCTGGTTTTTACAGGGATTTAAGCTTCAATAACATCGAGGGACAAATTCCGGGATCAATTTTCAATTTGAGTTCGCTCTCTACCTTGTAATATTGCATTTCTAAGAAATTGCATATTCATTTGTTGATACGCTTTGTACATGGTTTAAAGGACGTTTTGGTTTTTTCATCAAATTGCAGGTTTCTTGGAAATAATAAGCTAAATGGCACCCTTCCAACGCAGAAAAGTTCATCATTTCAATTTATGTGAGTAAGATTGACTTATTTGAATTATGGAGGATGAAATTCATTACTTTAGGATTCAAAATACTAGGGCCAAATCCAAGGTGCCCCTAAACTATGGGTTGCATGTGCTTTGAACCTCATAACTATCGGTTGCATGTGCTTTGAACCTTATAACGATTCCTTAAACTCACCAAACTCCAGTTATTGACCAATAAGGTCTTTTTTTGCACATACAATCCAGGATAATTTGGTGAATTCAAGAAGTTTAGTTGGTGATTTTTTAATCATCTTGCATTGTCGGCATATGACTCATAGTTGGATGGGCTTCCCAGTGTTCTGCCCAAATTTTTTAGCTATACACTTAGTTGCTATTTTAAATTTTCTAAAATTGCACCACCTGAATATAAAAGAGATTAATTGGAACTTTGTCCTACAAGTTTAAAGATTAAAATGAACAGAAAAAAAAATGTATTATCATACTGAGAGGAAAGAGCGTACGCTTTTCCATGTTGTTACTTGTCAATTTTCTATTTGTATTTATTTTAAGTATGTGTCCACATGTCCTAGTTGTTTTAATACAACCTGGATGCTTTAAAATTGGTGTTATATGTGTTGTTGTTAGATAAGTATCTGTATTCCTAGGACATCATATGAAACTATAAGTATACATCGTGTAATTTTATTTATTTTTTAAATCGTTTGCTGATATGTGTGGGTAATCTGTATTGGCTAAATGGTAGTATCTATCAAGTCTATAACGACTAAATACTAATGCTGAAAAAAAAGAGCCAATAACATCTATGTTGAAGTTTATTTGACTTTCTTCACTTTTCTTGCTCGTGGAATTGTTCAACGTATAATTTTTTTAATGATGTTTGCAGTGGCTTTATTTGTTTATATGATGTTTTCTTGAGATGATTTACAATTTACATAATTTTTTGTTAGTGTTTTACTTTATCTTATCATACTTCATTCGTAATTTTTCCTATGGGTGTCATATCTGACACTTCTGTCCACACTTGTATGTATTTGTTTTACATTAATTTCTACAGGTTCAATAAATATTTAGTGTACTTGTAACACACATAGTTTGTCAACTCATATGAATGTTAGAGTTGGCCTATTTTGGCTACACCCTTTTCAATTGAAACCATCATTCCTCAAGTATTATCCTTGATTTGGTTTGACTTAACATGCTTGCAGAGACTTGTCATACAATGAGCTATCAGGTAGCCTCCCCTCTTGGGTAAACGATGCAAATTTACAAATGTAAGTAGTGTGATTCTTTTTCTCTCCCTTACATATCAATTTGTTCGCAAGCGCCCAATAAAATGGGTCTAAGTTAGAAAGATAGAGAAGGAGTAATTTTGGATTGGATGACATAATGGTCTACTAGGCTACTAAAGAGGAGAGGAGACTTAGTTAAGTAATTAAGAATTGTTTGAAAACAGACCAAGGAAGTTGACATATCATTCTTGTATTCATTTTGTTTATTGTATCACATATGAACATGGGTCCAAAGATAGAGGGATTTTTCAATAAACAATCATTCTCTTCCTACAATATGATCCACTTCTATTACAATTTCAACAATATTGTTAGACTTTGGGATTATACGTATCCAATATTGTGAGAAGTGGATCATATTGTAGTTTTATGAGATGTTACACATATCCAACATTCCAATCCTTTTATACGTCATATTTCCTATGATTTTGTTTGATATTATCTAGATCAATTTTGATTTTATTTATATTTGATAATTTAACATGCAACAAGTTTCTAGTGATTGAAGGAGCATGCAACAAGTTGTTAAGTTTAATAGTGATGTTTGAATTAGTAGGTGATAGAAATGAAGAGGAACCAACATAAAAATTACATAAACCTTTATTGTTCCCTATGAAGATTTGATTCAGACCATCAAAATGGCTAAGTTGATTGATATTTTGTGGCTCACCGGTCACATGGAAACCAACACCTAAATCTGGAATCTAAGAGGTGTTGCCATTGCTTTGAGAGCTCAAGTTTTTCAACGTTGCACTTGGTTGAGTTGTTTCCTAGAATTAATGTTTGTATTAATCCATGTAATTAAGGATTTGAAAGATGCAGCCGAGTATAGAATGAATTGTGGTGGCTAGATCAATAAATGAGAGAGACTCATCAGGTTGATAGAATGAATCAAAGCTAAAATGACTAACATTCGCAGTGTGGCCATACTTCAGACAGATCTGGTACTAAAAATTAGTGAATCTACCACCCCGGTGGCCTTTGCCAAAGCTACCACCAAGGCGACTAGAGTCAACATTATAACCACCATAATTACCACCGCCATCTAAGAACAAGAGTAGCTTTGAGTATAGTTTAGTGAGGGAGACACCAAACCTTGCGTTTCTTTAATGTACCAAATAGGAACGAGTTTCAATTTCAGCAATGGAAGATGTGTGCTTCTTTCCTTCAATGACCAAGACAACTAGTGCATAATCGGATTGAAGTCCTTTGTTCCAAATTTGCTTCAATATACTCTTCATTATGCACCGGAGCTCCGACTCTGGAAAATTTATCAACAAAGCTCTTGAACCTGATAGACATACTCCATAGATTGCAATTATCATGCACAGGATGTTGTCTAAAGACCAAAGTATTTGTGAATCTTCTCCCATACCTGATTAAGGTGATTTGATCCAAGAACACGAGGTAGAACAGACTTTGACAAAGTAGATTGAAGCCAAACTAGTAACATATGGTCTTGAACTTCCCACGCATCATGTGTAGTATTAAAAATAAAGGAAAAGAAAAAAATAGGATAAATTCCCTTGAGTATATTGAACATATAAGGTTATGTTTATATAGAAAAAAACATAAAAAAAATATGGGCTAAGCCCATTACATAAATAGAAATATCTATAATATCTAACATGTAGGATAGACATAATCAAGTTTATAGTTCTCATTGGTGAAATTGCACTTCAAAACCACCGGATTTACAACAAATCGTTGTAACTTGTGCGATTTGATCATTGGTTCTATAAGCTGCTTCTAGTCATGATAGTTCGAATCATTGAACTTCTTAACCATGGACTTATAAATGATTGAGAGAGGATTGAGATTTTGAAGCCATGGATGCAAAGATCGAAGGCTCAAAGAGGATGAAAACCTTAGAATGTTCGAAGAAGAAAAGGCTTCAAAAAAAGGGCTCTAGATGCCATCTAAAATAAACAAGAAAAATGTAACTAAATGAATGGAATTTTATTAGCTTGAATGTAAAGATGGTTACAAGAATAATGTTTATAGCTATCTATAGTAGAGAAGAAGGTTAGCCTTTGCTAACAGCTCTAAATATACTAATAGTCAAAAATACAATCTCAAACATTAAAATGATTAAATGAATAGCAAGAGTTAGCAAATGCAAATTGAAAATTTACTTTAGTGACGAAATGTTTACTAAAGTGATCTACATTTGAAAGAAATTATAATAAATATAAATACAATTCAAGTTAATGACATAAATTTTTTTACTCATTTGATCTTCCTATGATTCATTATACTAAAATAATAAAATTGTTGATGTCTCCTCTCACCTTTAAATGTTCAACTATTTTTGTTCAAACTTTAACATCATATATTGAAAACTTGCTTGATGATTATCTCTCTTTACATATATATGTGTGCACACTTGTGTGTTCTCTAAGAGTAACATTGAGAGAGTTACTCCTCATCGTCATTTAGTGTTAATGAGTAACTAATTATAACTATTAGATTTCAAGAAAATAAAAGGTGATGATCTTGGAGTAACTTGACTCTTATTTATATATGTGTGTGTGAGAGAGGGAATATGTATTCTGAAACTCATTGCAATAATTTTTGGGTTTGAGATGCAGGAATTTAGTTGCTAACAACTTGACAATAGATGATGGTTCAGATACCAGGTGATTATTATACACTTTCTTTAATGATGATTGTTTTAATAGTTCTTTTAAAACATACCGCATATCACCTATTTTTGGCTATAATATGAATTATGATCTTGCTTGGATTTCTTTCCTCGGAGTCAAGTCTAGATTCATATGCTAGTTGCATCCATTTTCTATTATTTTGACAATCTTCCAATCCATTTGAAACATTTTCCTTTCCATATAAGTGTACTGTGTCTTGCTTGCCATCACCCGAAACACATATCTTATTTAACAACTTCCAAAATTTTATTTCATTGTAGTTGATGTTTTCAGTACCCCGTTTATTTCTAATTCTCTAGCCCTTGGGTACATATATTGTTCACTAATACCTTTTTGCCATGCTTATTTGATATGTTTATTAATTTCTTTATTAGGTACAAGTTAACTTGTGTAATGTGTATTTGATACAATGATTAATTGATTAATTTGATATTGTTTTCATTAATTACTTTATGTACTTTTAATTTCCAAAGTAGATTGTCATCACCAGATGATAAAAGTGAGGAGCTATTTTACAAGAGTTTTCTATTTCGAACCTCCTTTACGATTTGGATAATCAGAACAAGGATTGAATCTTTAAGGGTTTTTTTTTGTTACAGAATAATCTCTATGATTAAATATAAAGACCTTTTTTGACAAAACGGAATTATCTTTAAGGCTGTACTTTTTTTTTGTTTCATAGATCTACCAACTTAGGGATTTCTGCAAAAACTAATTCTCATTTGGTAACACTTAACCAAAACAACGGTTCAGTAAATACAAAATTGTGACCACTCTTCAAAAGTTGTTAATACGTGCTTGGTTGAATTTCCTAAACTTCGGAGATATTTTCACAAGAATCCTGATGTTGTAGTTCTCATTTGCATTGGGTATAAGTAAAAGCCTTAATATTTGTTGGAAATCCCACATTAGAGCATTTCAAATAAGCCGATTTTATGAAGTTGAGTTAAGTTTAAACTTTAAAGTCCACTTCTTAATATGGATTCAGATTTGTCTCTGATTTTGAAACAATTTTGCAAGATTTGTAATATCTAATAATATCTAACAGCATTCAAATCTTAAAGATCTGATTTCTATTTATATATGACTTGGAAAATTCATTTGTAGGCCAATCTTTTATTTGGTAACTTTTCCTTTGCAGTGGCTTGCCAAATGGGCTCAACTGTCTCCAGAAAAATTTTCCTTGCAATCGAGGTGTTGGAAGATGTAAGTTGACTTTAAGCTAATTTTTTTTCATGTGATATGTAAGTCGTGTGAGGCACTAAAACTGATAAGAAAATATTTTCTACAAAGAAATTGTTTACCATTATAGATATCTTAGAGGGCAAGCCTTTGGGCAATGGTAAAGTCCTTACGTCGCCCTTTTTACTATTAATTATATCATAATTATAAACCAAATTCTGAACTCAAATGAGGCAAATTTTGATGTTTCAGAGTTAATTGACCATCACATGTATCTACTAATAGTATGGCATTTTCAGGAAACAAATACCCTTCAATCCAATTAATTATTTCTTATAAGATTCTCCTAGTTACTTAATTTAATACTGTAAATCAGAAAAAATTGAAGGTATAAGTCTCCTTTACAAGGAAAAGTTTATACTTAACAACCAGAAGGTCCACTACTAGTAGAAAATTACAGTAAAAATTTAGTAAGGAGAAAAATAAATCAAAACTGAAACTTATAAGATTCTATCATTGCTTCATTCTCCTCTCTAATTCATTACTGTCCCTCTTCATTGTGTTACACTCTCCTGATACTATTTTCTCCTAACATCAAGCAACATTTCCATTGAAAATCATCTTGTTTCCTTCAAGTTTTCACCTTCCCTAAAATCTAACTATTTTGTCATTTCTATCCACAATATAAAAATTTATGTTTCTTCTATCCATTGTCTTTACACATTATGGATTCTTCACTTGGCCAACCACCATTATTTAATTATTTTTGTTGGACTTGTTAAAATAACCTGCCTTCAAATTTAAAAAATAAATTCTTAACCTTTGTTGGACTCGGATCTGTTTCTGATTTTGAAACAGTTTTGCAACATCTGGATTCATAGATTGACATAGTGTTGGTTACTGGCTCAAAATGCTAGGAAACTTTCTGTTCTAATACTTTCAATGTGAAATCAGGATGACCTAAAGGATTACTAATGGGTATTGTTCACTCCAGTGTATAAGAATGTTGTCTGCAATACTATTAAAGGACATGAGGGAATAATAATAGTTTATTTCAAATCAGTCCTTTGTATCTAGAACTAATTCAAAATCCCTGACTATTGGATTACTATGACTGAAGGATTTCCGTGTCTTCTTTTTTCATTACATAGAAAAGAAATAGGATAAATTGTGTTTTAGGTCACTCAATATTTGGTTAATATTGGTTTTAGTCCTTACCATTTAGAAATGGTGGTTTAATCCTTTCATTTTCTAGCATATGGTGAATCTTGTCCTTGGTCAAATTAAAATGAATCACGGGATTAAAGATGAAATTCATCATATTTCATAAGTACAGGATTCAAAACTACTGTTTTCAAAATGTAGGAACTAAAGTCTGAAACCATTTTGACCGTATCTAAATGAACCTAAATCACACTTCACTCAGAGAAATATGGGGCTCTATCTGAAGTCAATCCTGTTAATTAATACTCCTTTTTCACTCATTCATCAGTTTCTTATCTATGATTCTATGCAGATTCTGACTTTGCAATCAAGTGTGGCGGTTCCCAAATTAGGTCCACAGAAGGAATAGTGTATGAAAGGGAGAATGAGACCCTTGGTCCTGCTTCATACTTTGTTACTGATACAAGTAGATGGGCGGCTAGTAATGTTGGATTATTTACGAACAATAATAATCCAGCATTCACAAGCTTTGTGTCTAATCAATTCACTAACACTATGAATTCGGAGCTCTTCCAAACAGCACGACTCTCTCCTTCATCATTGAGATATTATGGCTTGGGGCTGGAAAATGGCTTTTACAACATCACCCTTCAATTTGCAGAAACAGCTATTGAGGATTCTACTATCAGATGGCAAAGTCTTGGGAGACGAGTCTTTGATATATATATTCAGGTACTTTTGTACTTACCAAAATACTTGGAAATCATAGATGATAGATAGTGCAACAATAATGACAATGAAGAACTTGTAGATCTACCCAGGGTGTTAAAGTATCATCTGCTTTTGTTATCTTATTTATGGAAATTCGTACAACATATAACACATTTCCATAAACGAGGTATAAAAAGGAGATGATTTATATTTGATAGACTAAAACTAAATATTTTTTCAACTTCCAAGTACTAAAAGCATATTTAACTAATTGTATAATATTAATGTATTTGTACACGTTTGGAGAAATTTCCTAATAGACTAATAGCTAATATTTTCTCGGAAGTTAGAATCCAACATCTCACATAAGACCAAGTGTTGGTGTCTTTGTGTAACTTCTTATATTCTATTTGGTGTCCTGTTCTGGTGAAGAGAAAACTCTTCATTAAGTATTTAAGATGCCATCACCTTGAAATTTCTACTAAATATTATAATGGTTTAAGGTCATGTATGCATTATTCTTAGCTTACATTGGCTGGATGAGAATTGGTTGGAAAGGATTTTTTTTTTCTTAATTATCCAATTAAATAGTATTCCATCTCGAGCAGCATATTTCGTCTTTGTCCAAATGAAAATTTGTAGAACCAAGTTATGTTTTATGTTAAATATTTTGAATCCATGTTGTGTCATTGGTTTGGGACAAAAAAAGGATTGTTTGACCCTCTCTTTTCTTGCCTTTTATTCTACCTTCATTTTTCTTTACATTTGAATATTCTAGGGGAATCTTGTCTTGAAAGATTTCGACATACAAAAGGAAGCTGGGGGCATATCATTCAGAGGTGTCCAAAAGCAATTTAGGTTTGAAGTGTCTGAAAACTATCTTGACATCCATCTTTTTTGGGCTGGAAAGGGGACTTGTTGCATACCAGCTCAAGGTACTTATGGGCCCTTGATTCAAGCCATCCATGCTATCCCAGGTAAAACTATAAAAAAAAAAAAATTGGCAATTCAGTTGTTTAATTACTAACCTTTCACAATGTATAATCTCTTGCAGTAAAATATTCAAAATTTGTTTATTTTTATTTTTATTTTGATAAAGTTGCCTGTATTGTACAGATTTTATACCTAGTGTCAGTAACGAACCTCCAAGCAATAAAACAAATAGAACTGGCCTAATTGTTGGAATTGTTGTTGGAGTTGGAGTTGTATGCTTCCTATCAGTTTTTGTGACTTTTTGTATCATTCGGAGAAGAAAACGTCAGCATGAGGATGAAGGTAAGACACTGCAAAGTATTTGTATAGTAATGCTCTCGTGATATTTAAGCTGTAACAACTTCCAGGAGAAAAAATTAAGAAAAACTAAAATAAGTTTCTTCGCAAATTAAAATTAATTTATGCATAAGTTAATTTGTAGAACTTAATTTGTAGAAACTCTTTCATATAGCCTCCCTGAATTTTTATTTTTTAACTTATTGAGAAACTTATTTTCTTGTTCTTCTTATTTTTCTCTTATAAATTTTTTTATAGAGAAGTTTATCCAATCAGATCCAATTTAGAGAAAGGATTTCTCTAAACTTGAAAAGCAAGAAAAGCGGGCATCATCCCAACTTTCATCAAAATAAGTCTCGGGTTTCCTAACTTTAACATTATTCATTTATGATTTTGCAGAGCTTTTAGGAATTGATACAAAGCCATACACTTTCAGTTATTCTGAGTTGAAGAATGCTACTAATGACTTTAATATCGAAAATAAGCTTGGAGAGGGAGGTTTTGGACCTGTTTATAAGGTAATATTCTGTCCCTTTAAGATAAAGGTTATGTTCTACTTAAAAAGTTATCATTATAAATACTGCTTCAAATAATACTCATGGCAACTGGTAGTCAATGTTGAGCCCACAATCATTCTAGAGGAGCTTAAACTCTCCTTTGATTATTTTATTTAACTAAAAAGCATTTAATTAATGTTTCAATAAACATTTCCTGCTTCCTAGTTACCTTAAGACTTTAGTGCTTGTTGTTGTAGATATCTTTGGATATGCCTTTGGCTTGTTTAATATAACTATTTTGTTGATAATTAAGTTTTAGTTCTCAAAAGACAAATGGAGACTTTGTTCTTCCCCTAGCCAAAGTATAACTTAGCCTCTACTAATAGTTATACTTACTTATGATATGAAAGTAAATTTGTATCCTAATATTCATTTTTTTGGGAAAATATTAGAAGTAAAGGATAGTTTGTTACAAATTGAAAAAAATAAGTGATTCTAATGTAAAATATTTTGGTGATTATTTTTATAAAAAGCAAAAGCTAATTTATGTTTATTTGCATTCATAGAAACCACTTTTTTCTAAACATAGTAGATGCTTTCATGGAAAGTTATTCAAAATAGCTTCCAATTTAATCAGATTTAGATTCTTTAAAGTGTCTGATTACTTTTAAAAGCTGAAACAATTGCAAGTGATTTTTCTGAAAGAGAAAGTTGTACCAAACAGGTCCTGAATCCTTTCTCTAAGAGAATGTTATTTTTCTTTTTTGTTCTTGTAGGGGACACTTAATGATGGAAGGGTTATTGCTGTGAAACAACTGTCAGTAGCATCCCATCAAGGAAAGAGCCAGTTCATAACTGAGATTGCTACTATATCAGCTGTGCAACATCGTAATCTGGTGAAACTATATGGATGTTGTATTGAGGGAAACAAAAAGCTTCTGGTGTACGAGTATCTGGAGAATAAGAGTCTTGATCAAGGATTATTCAGTATGAACAAAATATATAAGTTTTGTCTATGTGCATCTAAACTTATGAATGCCTACTTGTTTTCTCATTTGCTTGTACACAAATGACTAAGGACAAACTTGGTTTGTTTGGGCAGGTAATTCTTTAACCCTCAATTGGTCCACACGCTATGATATCTGCTTGGGTGTTGCCAGAGGTTTAGCTTATTTACATGAAGAGTCTCGTCTCCGTATTGTACACCGTGATGTAAAGGCTAGCAATATTTTGCTTGACTATGAGCTTGTCCCCAAAATATCAGATTTTGGGTTGGCCAAATTGTACGATGATAAAAAGACCCACATAAGCACTCGTGTGGCTGGAACAATGTGAGTCATCAATACTTCGGGAATATGGCTACAAACTTCTCTTGGCAGAAAAAAAATGAAATTGACTTGTCCATGAGTTAAAATTATAAGATAATTTGATACAACTCTCATATTTTCTCTGAACTTTTACTTTTAAATCATGCATGAGCCAATATGAATTTATGGAGAAGTCAATTTCATTTTTCTTGCATACTTGTTTAAGAGTCCTTATGGAGAAGTTCGTCCAAATAAAATTCTTGTGGTTGGAATTCATTTTTGTCTTAAATAATTCTAAACTGTTGATATACTCATTCTTGTGATGAAGTGGATATCTTGCACCGGAGTATGCCATGCGTGGACACCTTACAGAGAAAGCAGATATATTTTCATTTGGTGTTGTTGCTCTAGAGTTAGTCAGTGGGAGACCAAATTCTGATTCAAGCTTGGAAGGAGAGAAGGTGTATCTTCTTGAATGGGTATGCATTCTGCCTCTGTTTTCTATATTGGTTAATGTTAATATCTGTGGTGTTTATCTTAATTATACCTATATTATATGTGAAGAATTACAATCCAAAGGTACCTTTTCATCTCGATTTTGGTATTGCAACCGAGTTCAAATCTTAGCTGTTAAACAAGGAAGACGTCATTTGGTTTACAGGGCAACTTTTAAATAATTTTGATATTTCATTTAATAGGATAATAAGCGAGTCTCTTCTCACATGATTACTAATTCTTCAAGTGCTTAGTTTGATTTTCTTTTTACCAAATATATTGGATGTGATAAAGTACATAATGTACGTATTCTCTTGCGATTGCTGTCTGTTTTCTACGATCTTCCAATCAACACTCCTTTTTTTTACCTCACTACCACATATTGGTCTATGACAATCATGAAGATGATCTGACAATATAAAAATTTGTATAACAGTTACATACATCTTTCTCGTTTTAATCTCAGTTTACATAAAAACATGTTTTCAAATTATATGGGTTGATTTTCCATGGGAAAATTAATAATTGCTTTTGCTTTCTAATTATCAAGACAAATATTCAACTAGCATAACATGAAGTAATTTTCTTCTGAAGATTTGTAGGACATGTATGTTGATAGTAGTTGACTCATGTTAATGCTTAGTAAAATGAATTGAGGATTCCCTCCTCTTTGACACCAACAATTGTGCACTGAACATTCAAAGACATGTTTGTCATTTAACCTTTTTGTCATTGGTTTTCTGTTTCTTAGGCTTGGCAGCTTTATGAAAACAACCTCTTAATGGATCTGGTGGACCCTAGAATATCAGAATTCAATGAGGAAGAAGTAAAACGTGTTGTGGGAATAGCACTTCTGTGCACTCAGACATCACCATCATTAAGACCATCAATGTCCCGTGTGGTGGCAATGCTTTCAGGAGATATTGAAGTGAACAGTGTCACTACAAAGCCTGGATACCTTACTGACTGGAAATTTGATGATGTGACCAGCTTCATGACTGAGAATGCAATTGAAGGATTGAAAACAAGTCACCAGTATTCATCAGGAAGTACCAGCATTGTGGGTGGTACAGACTTTTCACCATTAAGTGTTTCAAAACTGAACCTTAATGATGGTCTTAGTGAGGGTAGGTAAGAATTGGTGTACTCATTACTGTTCAGATCAAGTGTAGAACAATTATCATGTCACTGCTCCAAAACTTGTTTTCTTTTTCTCTTGTTTTGCATTTTCTTTAGCCATTTGTTTTATTGTGTAGTTAATGTAAATAGCCCCCTAAGTTTCAAGGGAATGTACAACAATGTGTGGCTAATAGGCCTCAACCAGGAAAGTTTATAGGGGATTTTTTTGTATAAACACTATTTTCTTTGTTGTGATTTTTGTTTTGAACTACCCTTTTCTACAAATGAAGTCATGGAATAAATTATTTGTTGTAATTGATAGCTGTTTGGAATTTAGAGTGTGAGATGTATTCAATCCATTCAGGAGATCAACCTTTAAAAGTGTTCAAATTTTAATGATTTTGGAAACTAAATTCCTTAAGTCTTAAAATTGTAACACCAATTCTAGAATTGAGAAAAGGAAGAAGAAGCACCACAAATTGAAACCAGAAATTAAACATTAGAAACTTGATTAAATGTTTAGTTTCCTTAAAAAAAGGTGCTTTTAATTTTAGTTCCTATTATTTTATTTTGTTTGATTTTGTCCCTTTTAACTTTCTTTTTTTGTTAGTCTCTCGAGTTAACTTTCCTCATTAAACTTAATCATAATAATATAATATAATATAATAATAATAATAATATAATAATAATAATAATAATAA
>Ga0123341_1001684_pt1 | contig 17146 bp, 14 predicted proteins | sample Turbeapinknodule_FD_89959 | JGI IMG/M metagenome (GOLD analysis project Ga0123341, IMG submission 89959) | Root nodule microbial communities of legume samples collected from Mexico - Turtle bean Mexico pink nodule | ecosystem: Host-associated > Plants > Roots > Nodule | place: Mexico: Nepantla...
GTTTACTTTTTTAAATGAAATGTTAGTTTGACGTTTTTGTGATAAAATTAGTCGTTTCTTTTAAAAATAAAAGATATTTTAATATGGCAAAAGAACGTAAATTAATTTCTAAAAATAATCCTAGATTATTTAATATTATAATGTTCAAATTCATTATTAAAAAAAATCCAAAAGTTTTGTTTCAAATTTGAAAGATAACAGATTATTTTGAATACTATTTCTTGCATGTTTTCAAGCTGATTATATATCACTCTTCTACTATTTCAACTCTATTAAAAACTTTATTTATACCTATTTATGTCTGTATTCATGGAGTCTTACACATTAAGCAACATATTATTGGTTAACAAAATTTTCCATTAGAAGTGATAGAAAAAATGCAACCAATTAATTAGTCATAATAATTTCCAACGTTCTACAATTTCACATTCCACAAAAATTGCATTGTAAGTAATCAAGAAATAGAGCACAAAACCGAGTAGCATACCCCTTTACGCGTTCCAATGGAATGACTTGCAATTGACTTGTAGTCAATGTCTTATGTGCATTTATTTCGTACTCTCTCTCCCTTTGCCACACTTTGCATATTTTTTCTTATTATATGTACGGTAAATTGCTTTTGATGACCACATCAACTATGAGAATCTTTTTTTTAACTTTAATCATGGATATCAATACCTTGCTGAGGAAGTCTTGTGCAAACTATTTATTTCCCTTACATGTAAGGGATCCTTTGTATTTCTGCCCTTTTGTTTTGGTTTGCAAGTAGCATTCTTCTGCTAGAGTTATCACAAACAGAAAATGGAGGGAAGCTGTAGTGCCAAAGAAGAGGGTCTTCATTTGGTGGAGACTGTGTTTTCTTGGACTCTCAAGGATGTTCTCAATGAAAACCTCTGCAAGCACATGGTTGTTTTTTACTCTTTCTTCACTGCTCATGATGAAAAACACATTAACCTCCAAAAAGATGTGTGAGAAACTCATCAAGTCAATCGTCCATGTGGTTCTAAAGATTCTACACTTTCTAGTTTTTTCTGATTTTGTTGCATCTATTTTAGATTGGAAAATGGTTTTTAAAGCTGCATGTATGTCATTCATTCACAGTGGTTGGGAAAATATGCAATCTGGTTTTGGCTTGACCACTGCTTATTATTTGCTTTATATTTTCTTACACCTCAGTGGTCCTTTTTTTTCTTGCATAAGAGATATCAGAACCTTAGCTCTTATAGCAAGCCATGTGCTAAACAAACTTAATGATCTCTGCATTTTTTATACAGTTTGGCAAGAGAAACATATCATGCCAAAATAAAGCCTGTTGTTTGAATAACTTTTTATGAGTATTTATAGAAGACAATAAAACCTAGTTATTTTAAGAACATTGTGTCTCTATCTAACTTACGATGATAATTTCTAAAGAACATTGTGTCAAGACAAGAAAGATAATATTTGTGATTAGAATATTATGTTCAGATTATTATTTTTTATTTATTGTCTGGTTGGATCCACATATAAGTCATCTATTTAATAGTATTCATTATCTATTTCTCAAAAACTTTGGCAAACAAATCAAACTCAATCCACAAGGATCTAGTTGAGAGAAAGTTAAGTCAAGTTAGCCTATTTTGACATCCATGAACCATAACAAATCATTCTATCCCTTTAGGACACATGATCAAAATAGCTGTAATACTTATGCACCTCAATAACATGAACACTAATTTGACCATGTCAATGTCTTCTCATCACTTAAGCTTTCAAATCTCATTTTCTAAATAGAAAATATATTGAATTAGTAAAATTTATTAAAAGGCTAGAATTTCATGCAGTGTGCAGAAAATATGTTCCTTCATTTAAAACACTTCTCTATTTCTCTTACCACATTATTATTTCTCCTTATTCTCTATCTTTCTCTCTAATGGTATAGAGTAGCTATTGATGTCTACAAAACATTATTCTCATAAAACTATGTAAGTCTGAAGCATTGTTTCCTCTCAGGTAAGGAAGATCCCACAGACATTTTTGTCAATAACAGATTACTTGAACTCCTTCATTCCTTCACTGATTGAGGAGACTCGCAGCGACCTGTCTTCAAGCTTGAAAGGCGTGTCAAAGGCTCCCTTTTGTGAAATATCGAGCGTTGAACTTGAAAGGTCGAAAAGCTTCATACCCACCAAGAGCTTCTTCTACCAAATTTCAGTGAACAGAACCAACAATGATGAGAATGGAACATATGAGCCTGAGGTTGGAGATCTCATTGCCTTAACAGATATTAAACCAAAAACCGTAGATGACTTGAACAGGTCCAAAAGAAACTACCATATTGGTTATGTTCATGGAATAAAAGAAAGTACTGACAAGATCTCAATACTCTCATCCAAAAGCTTTGACATGGACATTCGGTTTTCCTTGAGAAGCAACAGTGCACCTAAGCTTTATGCCTCGAGTAGCAACAATGCACCAAAGCTTTATGCCTTCTGTCTTTTGAACCTTACAACAAATGTTCGAATCTGGAAAGCCTTGAACTCGCAGCTGGAGGGTTCAAGCTTGAGCATGATGAAAAAAGTGCTGCAAGCTGACTCAAAGGTATGAATCTCTAGGTCAATCAAAGAAGTGTCTTATTATTGGATAACATTCTAGATTTTTTTTTTCTTAATTAATTAGCATTGGTAACTTCTTCTGCATAGGTACATATTTTGAAATGTGCTTGCATTTGCTGCTCTAGTGGTATGTTGAAATTCAATCCTTGAATAGCTGGAACGGAATTCAATGCTTTTGCTAGGATTACTTCTCTTCTTGAGATTCTCTCACTACATAGTTATCAACGAAACGTGGTTGCCTTAATAACTAATGAGTTGTAGACATGTACTGTCAGTTTTTACAATGTGAACCACTCAAAAATCATTTTTAATATTTTTAAGGTGGTTATTATAAAAGTCAACAAATTTATTATACTCGATAATGTGTGATGAGATGGCACTGTAGGAACTTTTTAATACTGTCAATGTTTATCGTGTTTATTCATAACTATTATTTTTTCTCATATTTCACAGAATGGAGAAACCTGTCAAATTTGTTTTTCTGGTGAAAACGATAGTGCAACTTGTTCAAGTGTAAAAAACATAATCCTATCTCAGAATCTGAACGAATCCCAGAAAGATGCAGTTTTAAACTGTGTTACTTCGAGGGAATGCCATCATAATGATGCTGTTAAACTTATTTGGGGGCCACCAGGAACTGGCAAAACAAAGACAGTAGCTTCCTTGTTATTTTCCCTGCTTGAGTTAAAAGTCAGAACATTAACATGTGCTCCAACTAATACTGCAGTGTTGGAAGTGGCTGCTCGCCTGCATAATTTGGTTAAGGAATCACTTGAGTATGATATTGGATTTGGTGACATAGTTGTATTTGGCAATAAATCTCGAATGAAAGTAGACTGTTATCGAGGCCTCAGTGATGTCTTTCTTGATTATCGTGTAGACAATCTTTTGAAGTGTTCTGGATGGAAACATTCCTTGGAATCAATGATCAAGTTGCTTGAGTACCCCAAAGAGCAATATGATTCATATAAGCGTGAGGAAGAAAATAGTATTATGTCATTGGAAAAATTTGCTATGCAAAAGTACTTGAATGAGAAGAATGATAATCCTCTTACATTGCAATTTTTGAAGGACTCCACTTGCAATATAGAAGAGCAATACCTTTCGTATAAGGATGAAAAAAGGAAAAGCATCAAGACTCTGGATCAATTTTTTGTGGAGAGATTCCGTTCCAATGCCGAGCAAATGGAGAAAAACCTGGGAACTTTGCGCACACACCTTCCTACTTCTTTAGTTCCACTTGCGGAGGTAAAGAAAATTCCTATAGCTCTTGATTTGCTAAGATCTCTTGAGAACTCTCTGTGTAAATCCAAGTTGAAGCAAACTTCCGGTGGCTGTGAGGAAGGAGAAAGCATTATTGATTCCCTTCGAAGGTTTAGCATAAAAAAGGAAGAGTGCCTTGTCAAACTGAGATCACTTTCTCAGACAATTTTACTTCCAAACATCACTGACAAATATGAAATGGCAAAATTTTGCTTGATGAGAGCACGCCTGATTTTCTGTACTGCATCAAGTTCTACTAAATTATTCGAAGATGGAATGACACCAGTAGAATTCTTAGTTATTGACGAAGCAGCGCAACTGAAAGAATGTGAATCAACAATTCCATTGCAGCTATCAGGCCTTCACCATGTAATACTCATTGGTGATGAGAGACAGCTTCCTGCGGTAGTCAAAAGCCAGGTACGTACCTTTTTTTGACATTCTTGATGATTGGATTGTGTGCACATCATCAAGGGTTAGTTTCTAATACCATTACATGATCCAATTTTAGGTTTCTGAAGAGGCTGAATATGGAAGAAGTCTGTTTGAGAGGCTGGTTTCATTGGGGTATAAGAAGCATCTGCTTAATGTTCAGTATAGAATGCACCCATCCATCAGCTTATTCCCAAATAAGGAGTTCTATGAGGAGCAACTTTCCGATGCCCCTTTTGTCAGAGAAATGGGCTATAATAGGCGTTTCCTTGAAGGAAAAATGTATGGTTCATATTCATTCATAAACATAGCTAAGGGTAAAGAGCAGAAACCTGGTCGTGGACACGGGTGGAAAAACAAGGCTGAGGCTGCTGCTGTTTGCAAGATTATTGAAAGCCTTGAAAATGGTTTTTTTTTTCTCCTTCCTTCTAGTGTCGAATTATGTGTCTGTGAATGGTTAGTTGTATTAGTCTCAAATAAGAAAACTTCTGGATACTATAATATAACTCTGGTCATCATTCCTCTTTTTTGCTACAGAATTTTTGAGGTCAAAGAAGAAAGTTAGCATAGGAATCATATCTCCATATAATGGTCAGGTGTCTGAAATCCAGGAAAGAATTAAGCGGCAAAATTTGGTTTCTGATCCTAACTTCTCTGTTAATATTCGTTCTGTTGATGGCTTTCAAGGTGGTGAACAAGATATAATAATAATCTCCACTGTGAGATCAAATGAGAATGGAAATATAGGTTTTCTTGACAATCGGCAAAGAGCCAATGTAGCACTCACTCGGGCGAGGTATGTTTCTTATACAAGATAACAATTCAAGTTCAGAGAAAAGACATAAATTGATTAAAATCTGGGTTTAATTTGTGCAGATATTGCCTATGGATATTAGGGAATGAAAAAACTTTAAGCCGTAGTGATTCTCTATGGAGAAATCTAGTGAATCATGCTAAGGAAAGAGAGTGTTTCCATAAGGCCGAGGATGACAAAAAACTGGGCCAGGCCATTGAGAACGAAGCCTTGCTTATGGAACTACTCGATGAATCAGAGACCCCTTTTAAGAAACTCAGTCTAGGGGGCACTTCTCGACCAACTCCTACCACCTTCAGGTAAGTGGATATCAGCCTAGCCATCAATTTTTATTTACTAATTTATAACCAGATAGGCAAATTGATAATAATGAAGTAATAATACTTTAGGTGTACCAAGCATGCAAAAGCATAATGTAGATGTTAGATTAGCATTATTGGTAGTTTGGAGAACTAACCATTTATGACCATATACCAGAGGGTCTTTCAGGGGCAGGCCAAGGACACCAAGGTGGTGAAGAATGGGACTATAGATTGCTGCGCCCTGGAACAACAGATACGACTAATGAATTGTTATAGTTTGCCTGCAGATGCTGTAAGATGTAACCTTTTACATTATTGTGTAATATCTTAGGGCCAAATCCAATGTTCTGTTACAGCTCACCGCCGTAGTATATATAAAATCTAGAGTATCAGCGTTCTGAGGAGTGCAGGGTGAAGAAGGGCGTCAGGGTGAGCCAGTTCCAGGGACGTTAGATACACCAGGAGTTAATATAATGTAAATTTGTGTACAAGGCTCAGATCCAATAAAAAAGTATACGAATTACACATTCAACCATTCAGATTCCATGGCTTTATTACTTTGAATTATGCAGACACGGAAACATTTACTTACGCTTGTCACTGAAACCCCAATGTCGTACCAGTCTTATTACATGATCAAACAGAATAAACTTTACAAATAGTTCTGAGAAAAATGCAATTCCCATATTAAAATTAACTTATAAATAGAATAAAATAACCTTTTAAGCAATTGATTAGTTAACAAATACATAAACTAAAACCATGAAAAAAAACCTAATCTTATTTTTTCTTCTCGTAGAAGTACTTCTGTTAAAAATTAACCACAAATACCATTGTCCTATTCTTAATTATATTTTCCTCCTCTTATTACTACGCACAAGAGAATATTAGTAAAGAATAGTTACGTTTCCTGACGGGAGGAACAATGGAGGGTTGTAGGCAAAGTATATTATAACCGTAGACAAATTTGCCTGCAAAATTAAAGGCTCAATTGTAAAATGACTACAACAAAACTTTATCTACCGCATTTACAGTGCAGATTACTTTTAGGTATGGAAATAGAGTGAAAGACTAAAGTTTCAGTATTGGACTGAAATGGATAATAGAATAGAAGAAGAAAATTCAAGACACCCCCTCCAGGGGAAAAAATAGCATCCATTATAACTACATTAAGAAGTGTGAGGAAGAAAACATTACAAGGCTATGATCTCAACAACATTTGCAGTTCGGCGATTTCATTCTCAATACCCAAACTAATCTATTCCTCTTTTACAAGCACTTAATGAATAACTTCAATCACATTCATTTAAGTTTGCAAGTCTTAAAACTAATTATAGTGCCATTATGAACTTCTGAATTTTTGTCTGTGCTCTCTCCTTCTCTTCCGGTCCGTCAAGGTCACCAATATTATCATGATATTCCTGAAACAGAAAAAATTCCAATAGATTTGAGCCTGTGCTGTTTCTTTTTTAAAACACTGGGTTTCTAGGAGTGATGCACGGAATTATTCAGACACGTCAATATGGTCGCAACATTAGAAATATTGCAAACCTATATTTAGTTGGACATGGAACTTCGACAATGCATCCTCCACACATGAACGTTTCAAACCAACACTGGAAAGATAATTAGGTTATCCTCGAAAACATATACCTGAAGTATATCATGGATATGCTTCTTACTAAGTTTGTTCTGCTTAAGAAGTAGCTCAATTCTCCCCCTCATTTGTGGATGTCTGACCACAAAACATTTAACTAACACTCGTCAGGTGAAAACACACACACACATATACTCTTGACATTAACAATATATAAATGCAAATACTTACTCTGAACACCAAATATGACCCAAAATAACAGCAATCAACTGCAGAACCATATATAAAATTGTCAGTACATAAAACGTGCTGCAGAAATGGTATCTACTTAGATGATGCTAGTATAAGAGCTACTGTTGTTCACTAAAGTTCTTCCTAAATACAATTTCTTTTATCAGCTCCTAAATGCAGTTTGAAATAGAAAGAAACAAAACATTTGTAAAACCGAGTTGGCAATACATTATGTATAAAGAACAAATGTTTCCTAAGAAATCATAAATGACATCTATTGTTTTGAAGTGATTATGGATGAGTCCTTGAAACAGTAAAAACAAACCCTGTATGTCATTTCTTAGCACCAACTAATGTATTAAATATAATATATTACCTGAAGAGTGTAAAGTCCAGATTCTAGTTTGCGATTGTATATTTCATCTTCATCCATCTATAAAATACAGAAATATTAGATTGAGCTAAAAAAAGGGCATTTCAGTATGACATGTCGAAGCAGCAGAATAAATAAAATACCTCCAAGTCATCAAACTCAATTTGATTCAACCTTTCAGTTTCTGCTTTGACTCTATCTGAATACCTGGTTAGGATAAAATGGATAAATCCATTTGTTAAGTGAGAATATGAGCTCTAAAATAAGAGCTTACTACCCATCACAAATTTTACAATATACAGGAAAAGATGTAGACTAACTTTAACCTTGGAGAAAAGAGAATAAGTTCATTGGATCCAGCAAATAAATACGCCAAGTGTATTGGTCAATGAATCAATAAATGTAAGTATTTCTTTATTGGAAATTATAGTAGAGGTGCTTTGGCAATATTAAATACAACGCTTTCCTTTAAAAACTCTATGTTTAATTCCTTAACCAGGGACTATTAACATTCTCACAGCTCAATAATCATGAAATTCACAAACCGTATAATGAGTCCAACCTACCTGATGTATAGTTCCATTAGTCTGTCTATCTTCTCACACTCATTTTCGACAAATTTACTTAATAATCTTTCTCTCCTAGAACCCCTCAAGATTCCACCTGGCAAAAATACAGAGCACTAAAGTTTAATATCAGAAATGGTATAAATATACAACATGATAATTTAATCAAGATTCAAATAATTAATTGGAAAGCCTATTTTTCGAGCTGCGGATCAAACTGTCTCATGAATCTAAGGTTCATGATAAATAAGAATAATAAAATAGCATACACAACTAACATTGAAAATGAAAGCACAAATTCATGATCAATAAACGAAAGACAACTCTAGGAACAATTTAACATGAAGAAGCATGTTAAAAGTCAATGCATATATATAATGCAGAAAGAGGAACACGTGTTAGTGGCAGACAATGACCAGAACCTGCAGTAGTTGGAATGAGAAACACAGCACAGTGAGGGAGAGGCACAGAAGAGAACAAGAAATAGGCAAAAGAGATGCACATGAAGAATGGGCTACCCTATGTTAGATTGGAGGGAAAGAACAGGCCAACTCCCTTTCTTCCAGCTAATATTTTGAAAAAAAAAATGTATATAGAAGTCTAGGATTTTCAAAGCCAGATGAAGCACCAACCTGCAATTCATGGCGTCATTCAAGTGTCAAAATAAGTTAGCATCCTATTCACTTTGCTAGTCACTCAAAATCATATCACACAAATGTACTGTATCAAGTGAATCATATTGTGAATTGCAAGATACTGATAACAATGGCACACACATTCATGTCTCACTGAAATGCATATTTCAATCTCATTATTGGATGCACCTATGTCACTCCGAACAATTAAAAAAATTGTTGTCATTTTCATAGATACATATTAACATGAATAGACATCCATAAAGGCATGTAAAGGCACCTTCACAAACAACAACCAGGCATTAAAAAACAAAATTTTCAGTAACCCCTTTAAAGAAAAAAATAAAGACAAACCCTTCGTGTTCAAGTTTCATCACTCCCAGTCAAATGCAAGACGCCCTGACTGAGTATTTGCAGACGAATTGCAATTTGACCACAATAAATTTCAAACAAGACTAATTTCGCATACAGTCTGGAATTGTCATTCACTAGCCAATACAGACATCCTAACTAAGTCCGAACTCACATAAAAGTTCACTTGCCTGCTTACCAAATAATGACGCAATCAGTGACACAAGGCGCTCCTCCATATCCTCTTGGTACCTTTCCTTCTTGTTCTTCTTACTTACAGGAATCTGTGCATCAAAACAAACAACTTCTTTAAAATAATCCATTTACAACACGTCTACAAAATCAGAAGACGAAAAGGCAAATTCACAAAACACTATCAAACAAATTAAAAGTAAACAACATAAACCATCACAGACACCAATACCAGCATTTAAAAAACAAGCTTAAACTTCTGCCAAGGGGAGACAGAGTTAAGTTGTAGTAGCACTTGCCTTACCCATGAAAGCTGCAAAGGCGGTCTTCAACCCCAAAACATCCACAAAACGTTCACACGCCGGCGGGTACTTAGTCATGGCAAAATCAAGCGCCCTAATAGCCGACCCATAAGCCAACTTCTTCTGCTTCATAATAATTATCATCAACTCCACCCCTTCAGCCTTCACAAACCTCTCCTTATTCTCTAATGGCATCAACAAACAACACAAGCAATCAAACAAATTCTCCAACATCTCCTCCTCATCAGAACTTTTAGGATCCTTAGACTTATACATGGCCACAGCCTGAAGAACCACATCAACCCCATTCATCTGCCCCAGCTTCTTCTGATTCACCGTACTACTCTGCAGCAAAATCGCCAAAATCTCCGAAGCATACTGCTTATTGCTGTCAAATTCCCTCACCTTGATCTTCCCGAGAAGCCACTTCAACAACTTCGTCTTCTCGCAAACTAACTCCGCCACCGCTGGCTTCACCTCAATCAAATTCTCCACTGTCGCAAGGGTTCCATACACGGCGGCAGTTTCATCGGGGTCAGAATCATTCAATCTATGAAGATTCTGAACCAGAAGCTCGAGCGCGCTGTTATCAACCAGTGCGTCGACCAAAACCCTAGCAGAATCATCGTTGTCGTCCAGAACGTCCTCATCGGTGAGGTCCTGCAGCAATTGAACAACATCGATGGCGATATCGGTGTTGTCGTGGTTGAGGAGGTCGACGATTGACGGAATCACATTAAGGCCGACGAGGTCCGGGTAGAGCTCTGGCGCACCAGCGAGGACCTTGAGCTTCTGGAGCTCGTCGTGGAGTTCGACTTCGGAATCGGCGAAGCGGTCTGGTTGGTTAGGGTACTTCAGGCGCGCTTCGATGTTGTCCTTCAGGCGACGTTCGAAGGAAAGGACGTGCTTTTTTAGGGTTCGGAGGTCGAGGACTTCGATGGCGTTCTGCGATTTCTCAATGGCTTCGAGGAGGGAGAGATCCACATCAGTGGCAACGCCGTTAGAAACGGCGTCTTCGAATTTTCGCTTGGTGGCGGGGTTCCGCGCGTTCGCTACCTCCATTGTTGCTGGGGATAGGAAAACCCTATCGCTCTGTTATTTGAGGGTTTTGGTTTGTAGAAGAAGAAGGTTTCAACGACGTCGTTTGGAACCAACACAACTTTGCAAAATCTACCAGAGAATTTAAATAAATAAAAAATCATTAGGAAAGTAAAAACGTGGACGGCAGGATTCGAACCTGCGCGAACAAAGCCCACATGATTTCTAGTCATGCCCGATAACCACTCCGGCACGTCCACCTTCTTGATTTATTTAAGAAATAAATTTAAATGTACAAACCGAAGTAGGTTTTTTTTAATAGATCGGCACTGGCAGTAACAGTGATGGTGTAGAGATTTTTTTTCTAAATTCCTTTTTATGGCAATTTTTAAGAAAAAAAATTAATTGAAAACAAAATTAATGACAAAACTAAGCTTTAAAGGTAAAAATACAATTAACACTATCAATAATTAATTAATGACCCAATAAATTAGTCCCTAATATTCTCTTAATTAATTACCGGAGACAATCTTCGGAGATCTCTTAATTAATTACCGGAGACAATCTTATTTCGGAGATTCTCTTAATTAATTAATTACATAGTAATGCTAATAAGGTGGAACGAAGTAGTAATTAAAATGAAGATAATATTATTTGGGAGATTCTCTTAGTTAATTAATTAATTAATTAATTTGATAGTAATAATAACGTGGAATAAAGTAGTATTTACTAAAAAGAACTAAAGAAATGTTTTAAAATGAAAAACTCATTTTGGTAAATCATACGAGAGGTGGGACGAAAGGATAGTGACACGAATGCCGCATAATCTCATCATCTTCCTTTGTCTTTCTCTGTAAATTCAATAATCCTCTCATTCTCACTCATTCTCTGCGAAACTGTTAGTAGCAGCTACCCATCATGGCTTCTAAAAGGGTTCTTCTCCTCTGCGGGGACTTCATGGAAGACTACGAAGTAACATTTCTTCATTCACTCTTCACTGTGAAGTGTGATTACACTCTTTTCAATCCTTTCGTATCAATAATTCATTTCGTGTTCTTGCAGGCCATGGTTCCCTTTCAGGCGTTGCAAGCATTCGGTGTTGCCGTCGACGCCGTCTGTCCCGGAAAGAAGGCCAACGATGTCTGTCGCACCGCCGTCCATGTACTTTCCGGTGCTCAGGTCTCTGTCATCTTCTTCTCTTCCTTACATACTATTTCCAACTTCCAATTATTCAATTGTGTAATTTAATTTAGGCTAATCAAGTTTTTATTAAATATTTTCGTCTAAAACATTTTTTATTTTCCTCTAATTACTCTGCGGTTTGAATTTGCTGTTAGCTGAAGATATGACACTTATTTTTGTCTTCCTTCGCGTTTTTCTTCTTCAATCTCCTCCCACACTTCTGCTATCTTCCTCAGATGAACGAAGAAATCGGCTTGGAGGAGATTAAAGAGGGGATGAGCGAATTGATTAATAAGTTAAAAGACCAGAAAACATAAGTAATGATTACTCTTGTTGATCATAAAAATCAAATGAGCAAGATAATTAAATAAATAAATAAAATTTGAACACTTAATTGAAGGACAATTTTTAATAAAGACACATTTAAAAAAATATGCAAATTCATATGTAGTTAAATCTTAAGTAAGCCTTTAATTTACTTGCGAAAAATAAGGTTTGAATTTATTTGCAAAAAATATAAGGCTTGACTTGATTTGTAATTCTTTTATGAACGGATAGGGCTTTAACTTTTTGATGTGGTCTGAAATAAAAAATATAAATGGGTCATGTATAACTGGACATGGATGGTCAAGAATACTAAAAAAATACTGTTTTTATTTAACCTGAATTGTTTAAACATGATTTACAATTATCTATATTTATAGTTTTCATTTCTCATAATAAAACAAAGTATGTTTCTCTTCAACTTAAAGTAAAATCTAATATAATTGTATAGGTTTAGAGAAAAAAAAAAAAAAACTCTTTGGACAGTTTAGTATGGGGATTGTGTTTTCTATTTTCACTTTTAATTACAAAAGAAAATGAAATGGATAAAATTTCTCTCCGACAAAGTGTTGAAAATAGGAAACAGAAAAATAAGTTGTCATTTTTTGTATTTAATATTTAAGAGTGAAAACAACAAATGTTTCCTTAAGCTAAACGACTCCCAATTAATCAATTCCCAGAATTTTAGTTCCAAAAATAGTAACTTTTGTAAACTTCTTTAATTGGTATGGGGAAGTTTTAATTTTGGTTGATGCCTTTTGGCTGCTTTCAGACCTATACTGAGACAGTTGGTCACAATTTTGCACTCAATGCAACGTTTGATGAAGTTAATGCTGCAAGCTATGATGGTTTGTTGTTGCCGGGTGGGAGGGCTCCAGAGTATCTTGCTCATATTCCTAGTGTTGTAGAGCTGGTGACCAAATTTGTCAGTCTGGGAAAACAAATTGCTAGCATTTGTCATGGACAATTGATTCTGGCTGCTGCTTCTGGAGTGGTTAAAGGTCGCAAGTGCACAGCTTTTCCTCCTGTTAAACCAGTACTGATTGCTGCTGGTGCTCATTGGGTTGAACCTGAGACCATGGCAACAACAGTGGTGGATGGTAATCTCATTACTGCAGCTACTTATGATGGGCACCCTGAACTTATTCACCATTTTGTGAAGGCATTAGGAGGCACAATAAGCGGCCCTGATAGAAAAGTCCTCTTTATTTGTGGGGTATGTTCAAATTTTTCTCATGTTGCTTAAGCTGATAATCATGGGCTTGCCTTACTTCTCTTGGCATGACGAATTGTAGGAGTAGAATTTTCAGGCATAGAGCTGAGACTATCTACTTTTTGTTTGAGAGATCCTTAGCCACACATGGAGTAAGAGTATCATCTTACACCATTGTGTAATTCCACCTAAATTCTGTAGGCCGTCATTTGCCTCAGTTATTGCACCTAGTGTACTCAATGATTTTTTCATCTTTGTTTCTTTTAATTGATGAAGATGAGTGTTACCAACTTTTGCAGGATTACATGGAAGATTATGAGGTCAAGGTTCCTTTTCAGTCCCTTCAGGCTTTAGGATGCCATGTTGATGCAGTTTGCCCCTCAAAGAAGGCTGGTGACACTTGCCCAACTGCTATTCATGATTTTGAAGGAGATCAAACTTACAGTGAGAAGCCAGGACATGCATTTCCTTTAACAGCAACCTTTGGTAATGTGGATCCTTCGAGCTATGATGCTCTTGTCATCCCTGGAGGTCGAGCACCTGAGTATTTGGCTTTGAATGAGTCAGTCATTGCCATGGTGAAGCATTTCTTTGAAAACAAGAAGCCAGTGGCATCTATCTGTCATGGCCAACAGATTTTATCTGCAGCTGGTGTTCTAAAGGTATATATTATTGTGCGATTTTAAAAAGAGAGGGAAGAAGAAAATGTTTCCCGCAAAATGGGATATATTTTATTTCAAGTTTTTTAACTCATAATAAAGCCACATGCAAAATATTGCTTAAAGTATCAACGGTTTTATCCCCGTGGCTTAAAGTATCAACATATTTACACCCGTGGTCTCTTATACCTTTTAAGCCTCATTTCTAAAACCGTGGCCATTACTATGTTTAGACAACACTTTTATACGCGTGGTTTATTTTAGCGACACTTTTATACGCGTGGTCTATTTTAGCGGCTTAAAGTATCAACATATTTACACCCGTGGTCTCTTATACCTTTTAAGCCTCATTTCTAAAACCGTGGCCAGTACTATGTTTAGACAACACTTTTATACGCGTGGTCTATTTTAGCATTGCCTAAAGTAAAAAATGTTGCAGTGATTTGCTTTGCAGACTTACAGATAATGAAATTCATGCAATCAGCTTCTGTGAGACTTCATCTCCTGGTGTATTTTGTGTTCATGTGCTAGCATACTTTTGCTACTCAAATTTATTCTTATCTTAATTCTATCTCACTTAGGCAGTCTTCTAGCTTTTGTATACCTTGTTTTTCTTGCTTGCTTGAATAATTGGATTGTAATCCTAAGTTATGTTCAACCGATATTTCTCTTTCTTTGCCCCTATCACCCATCAAGGAGCAGAAGGAATGGTAACATAAAGAATTAATCTTAGAGAAATTAAATACACGTGGAACTGGACATATGTTAACCAAGACTCTGTAAATTGCTTCTTTTGTTGATCATTTCCAATTGTCCATCTATTATGAATTGATCAAATCTTTGGTCATGGGAGCATCCTCATTTTCTAGAATTATAGCTTATAATACTTCGTCTTGTTTTATTAATTCTGCTACCTCTTGAAATGCCTGATGAATTATTGAATTCTATTATTAACTTGATGCTATGATTAATTATGAGATCTTGTATATACAATGTTGTCTTGTTTTGTTACTTTTTTTTTTTAATTTCCTACACATAATCTATTGGTGAAAGTAGGTAGTAAAACACATACTGACAATCATTGAATATTATGAATATAAAATCGAGGATATTTTTGTCATTCCCTTATTTCATGTTATCATCTATTGCAGCAGAAATTCAAAATCTAGAACTACTATTTTTTGCCATTGCTTTTGTGATAATTGAGTGATATGCAATGGATGGTAGCATGAATTCTTAGTTCTATGCTGACATACATTTTTACTGTACAGGGAAGGAAATGTACTGCTTATCCGGCTGTGAAGCTTAATGTGGTTTTGTCAGGAGCAACATGGCTGGAGCCGGACCCTATAAGCCGCTGCTTCACTGATGGAAATCTGGTTACCGGAGCTGCATGGCCAGGGCACCCTGAGTTCATTTCTCAGTTGATCACACTTCTTGGTATTCAAGTATCTTTCTAGCTGCACTTTGTGATGTGATTAATTACCAGTGAAAAAAGCTTGGCAGTTTCTGTAAGCATTTTGTATCAAATATTATAAATATATGGATGCGTTTTACTGTACTGTATTTGAAGGACCTATAATGTGCAAGTGCATCATGCACTTGTTACTTTGAGCATTTGGTGGTGGCTAGTATGAGTTTCCGTTCCTCTAAAATAAAACTATTATGCAGTATTTGTTTAGACCAGGAAATCATTATTGGTTCATAAAAGTAAATCATTATGCATTTTACTACACCAAATTTAATATTTTGCTGCTTTTGGTGTAGTAAAGTAAATTTCAAAATAGAGGATTACCTGTGGATGTCTATGTACGTAAGGATTTTACTAGCCAAGTTCAACTAGTTGCAATTTTTTTCTGAAATTATTATTTTTCCCAATTATCACTAGTCGGTCTCTTCGATGATACGTAGTCTTGATATATCTTAATTCATATAAAATACTTTCATAAATCATTTTTTATATTAATTCACCGTGAACATTAATTCTCTAACATACATATCTTAAAACAAAATACCACTCTAATCATACACAAATAATTAATTGTTAGAGTATAATAGTTTTACCTTTTATCTAGTTTGTAATGATTTTTTAAAATTTTAAACTTAGCTGAGAGTTATCTTTATCTGTTACATTAATATAAGCAAATAATGATTTACTGGTCCAAAATTATAAGTATATATAATATTAATCACTATATCATCGTTACATTGTCACTTGTATATAACATGTTATAATTTCATTGGTATTGCATATGATATGATGGTTTCAGACCGTACAATAATTTCTCCACGCATTCTTAATTTTTATCCTCAATTTTACACTCTACTTATAAATCAACAGCACAGTAGTCCCTAATTAACATCACACTTTTTCTACCTTGAGCTATTGATAAACAACTGGAATGAAAGCAATCGTTGTCTACTTTATTACTGGTTCAGTTTGTCAAGATCCTTTCCTGCATTGGTTCCATAGTCATCGTGCTGATAGAACAGAAATGGAGGCAGTGGCATTAGATGAAGAGCCACTGGTTGAGCTAGACTTGCTTTCCCGAGTCTTCATATTCGTTTCAACAAACACAGGCATAGTCGGTCGCAGGTGCTCCACTAAGCTCTTGCTTTTGAGTAGCACTACTATTTCAGACATTGTTGGCCTCGTTGCAGCTGATGCCTGAGTGCACAACAGTGCAATTTCTATAATCTTCTTAACATCCTCTGCTTCATACTCATTAGGCTCTATGGCCTTGTCCATCAGCTCGAAGTGCATGCCTCTCTCATACAGTTTCCATGTCTGTTAAATGAAAATCAAATGTCTCATTCAAACACTATAATGTGTCGACAAAACCAACAGTTCCTAGTTCTACTTATAACAACTTGCTTACTCGTTGAAGTAGGTATTCATGACCATCCTCGTCACCCTTCACATCAGTACTCTTTTGACCACTAATGATTTCTAGGACTACAATACCATAACTGTAGGTATCAGCCTTCTCGGATAATTGACCATGTATTGCATACTCAGGTGCTGTGTATCCCCTGACAAGTGTATCATAAGTTATTAAAACATGACTCAGAAATATA
>Ga0123341_1001685_pt1 | contig 17138 bp, 10 predicted proteins | sample Turbeapinknodule_FD_89959 | JGI IMG/M metagenome (GOLD analysis project Ga0123341, IMG submission 89959) | Root nodule microbial communities of legume samples collected from Mexico - Turtle bean Mexico pink nodule | ecosystem: Host-associated > Plants > Roots > Nodule | place: Mexico: Nepantla...
AATTTAAATTTTGATATAAGTTATCTATAAATAAAAATCGATACACGGTTAAGGAAATTAAAAATATACATGAAAATATAAAGATAAACTAAGAATAATATATTTTGACAACCAATAATATTATTATTTTATTTTAAATTTATTTTATTTTTATTAATTAAATATAATATTTTATTATTAAAAATGGTTGTGGTGTAGAAGTGAAAGAAAAAGAGGAGTGTGAAACAAACTTTATCCGTAAATGAACGGTGACAGATATGGATAAGAAACATTTTTAATATTTTGATGAATTTAGTTTAGAGTAAATTGTTGACACATCATTAATAACCTAACATTTTGGTAAAACTAACTTAAAAAACTATTTGAAACATATAAACTAGTAAAGTTAAGAGCATAGAGCTGGTTAGCTAAATTAAAATGTTTAATAAAATTAACTACTTTACATGTTGATAAAAATAAAATGAAATAAAAAATTACTTATTTAGAATAAAAAAAAGTCTTAAATAATTAACAATAATAAAAATAAGTTTTAAATAATTAACAATAACAAAAATGAAAAATAATAATAATAACTTATGAACTAACTTATTTCCATCAGCTACTGTAATGTATAAATTCATGTACTATCTAACTTTGTCAAATTAACATATAAAGTAATTAAAATAACTTATATTTATTGAATTGAATTACTGAAGTAACTACCTTAAAGTCAGGCCTATCATAATTTATTTATTTGTTGATAATACAAAAAGTTTACACTGCTGCATATAAATAACCATTTCTAATTCATAGAATTTTTTTTTCATGTCAAATAAATTTTTTAAATTACAATTAAAATATATAATAAATTAATATTTTAAATGTGATAATTATATTTTGAATACTGTTTAAAAAACTGTGATGTGCTAATTTTTAATTGGAATAAATAGGTAACATATTTATGAATTTATTAAAAAAAATTAATTGGAACTTATTAAAAAAAATAGGGGTGAAATGTAATTTATTTTACAATATTGTATTTATATTAAGAAAAAAAAATAATTAATATTGAGATTTTTTTTTTCACTTTTTCTTTGCCTAAATAACAGAAAGGAATGTTTTTCTTCTTTATTATATTTATTCAACATTATAAAGCATTGTTAAAAATATCAAGCATTCATTTATACTTTTATTTTTATTTTTATTTCACTTAGAACATTAATATTAATAAAATTATAATATAATTAGTTTTTTCAAATTTCAATATAATGATAAACGTAAAATAATGTTAAAAAATATATTTAAATTTTACTATCTCTTAACCGCATATGAGAAGATGAGGAAAGCTTACACGAGCTTGATAGCAAATGTACAACATGTTTAACAATAGATCCAAATTAATTTCAATTACCAAACTAATATGATTTCATTTATGCCTAACAATGTTAAAATACAATATGCTACTTTTAAAATTAGGATGAAACAAGAAGAAAACACACATTTAAAATGGGAGAATATTCTCTTAAGTGATGTCTTTGTTTGAACATTTTTTAGTTAACACTCCAAATTCTATTTCTCTCTTTTTTATTTTGTTTAAATAAGTCAACATTGCTTAAAAAAACGTGTTTCTCAAAGTCTAAGTGTAATTTATCTTAACTAATATCACCTTGAATGAGATTCATTTGTTTGAACAAATTAGGACTTAAAAATATAAAATTTAATAAGAAATGTTCTACTTCTTTTTATTATAAATATTATATATATTTTACGATAAATCAAATGAAAAAAAATGATAAAACATTAATTATGTTTAAACATCGAAAATAAACAAAAGAAAAATAGAAGGAGATAACATTGCTCTAATTTAGATGTTTTAGATTTTAGATTTATAATTGATTTTACATACATACTTTAAAAATCTCTTACTATCTTTCTTCTTTATTATAGTTTTTATTATTTATAATTAATTTTCTTTTATTTTGTTGTTTCACGACAAATGGTGAAAATGTAATAAAAATATTTAATACTTCATTTATATATTATAAAATAAGAGTGTGAGACTACGAAGGTGCTAACTATTTTGACAATTCGTAGAGCAAATATGATCCACATGATTTTATAGGAATGAATTTTAAGTGTTGTTAAGCAGTGATACTTTAAAAATTATTATATAATTAATTAAATAAGAAATTATCATTAAAAACAATACATATTTTTTATTAAATTAATATATTGTCTATCCATGTGTTGAATCCTTGTAAATGAAAGCTGGATTCAGTTGTAGCGTTAAAACAAATGGAATTACAATGGAATCGACGCTGTAGTTTTCTTGTTTCGGAAATTGAAATGAGTGAACTTTATGGTCAACCTTCATGTTTCTTATTTTTAACATTAGCTTTTAATTTATTTAAATATATCGTCTCATTTAAGTTAAGTTTGGATTGGAGGTGAGAGTATACATGGACGGATGAGAGAATGTCATCTCATCTGGGGTAGGTGAGCTATATAGCATAGACACTGACACAAATATTGATACAATATATATATATATATAGTTTTTAAAATGTAGGACAATATGACATATATTATATATTATATAATTATGAATTATATAAATTGATAACAAATATTTATGTGCATAAATATGTTTTATTTTATTTTTTTAGCAGAAAGATGTTTCACATAACTAGTTCAAAAGGATTTGTTCCTTATTTTTGTAATCATAATAAAAATTTATATAATAAGTTCGAGTTTTTAGAAAATTAATTTATTTCTCATTTTTAAAATTGTATCAGAATCGTGTTAGAATTGTCAGAAATCAAACAAATATTTGTTGAATTTGATATTTCACCGATACATGTCATATGAGTGTCGGTGTTCTATACGATACAAACACACCATTTAAAAAGAGTGTCCGAGCCTCATAAAATGAAAGTGAGGGAGTGGGGGAGAGAAAGTTTAGTGAGGGGTGAGTCACATCATATTAATTATTATTTAATTAACTAAAATTTATATGAAATTAATTATTATTTTTTTATACACAGGGATAAATTTATAATCTTACAATTTACATCATTAAAAATAATTCAAAATACTTTTATAACTATCATATCACTTAATAAATTTTTCTCGCATATCCAGTCTAACATGCCTTAATCCAAATACTCTTAACTTTCTTTACACTCTTTTCTTAAGTCCTTCCACTTTCACTTTTCCTACCTTTGTCTCCAATCCAAATAAACCTAAAGTTTTTAATTTATAAAAATGTGAAAAGCATAGACTTGTTCCGAGTGTGTGAACGTTAAAATTCATGAAAATATTGATAATAAACATTTGTAATTTTGCTGTTAACACTTTTCCTTTTGTCGCATAGGAGACGAAGCCGACTCTGGCCAGCTTCAACACTCGTTCCAAATTGATGTCGTTTTTTTACTAAGTGGAGACCAAATGTTGGGTTGTCTCCTTCTACTCAGAACAAAATGTATACATAGGTATACTTATAGTAATAAACACGACACTATATTCCAAAATATTCATACATCAATGAATTCATTCTGTAACAAAAGAAATAGGTATAAGTTTCTCTAAATTAAAAATATATTTCTTCATATCCCAACCTTCACCAAAATTCCATAATTTTCATTGCAGGAAACAACAATATACCTCTTACCTTTCAATTATTACAAATAAGTAAGCTCATTTATACACCTCAAAATCACTCATTTATTTATAACTTAACTTGAAATTTAGGATAAAATTCCTTACCTTAGATTTTCTTGTGTTATAAGGAACTATTGAAAATGAAAAACCAAAAACATACTAGGAATTCTTTCTTTACTAAAAAAGCTTAGCTTGAGATCCTAATAATCAAGCATGCCAGATAAGTTCAAACTAAACAAAAAACCTTTTTGATTCACAGCCCTACACATGCAAGATCTTCGAAAGAGACATAATTTGGAAAGAGAATTCAGAAGAAGATTACATCAAATAAAGTTGTAAAGTGGCTTTTAGTTGGATTGATTGCGAATTTCACAAAGATTTAAATAGAAGTGAAAGTAGAATTCAAAATATATTTTGAGTTTGGTATTCTCTAGATGGATTTTTGAAACACTCTTTTAGATTAAACTTTTTTGGAACAACTTTTCGTAATAGTCTTTTTTTAAAAAAAAAATATATGTTTCTGAATTTTTGTTTTTTAAGAATATGTTTTTTGATTTTGTTTTTTAAAATATTTTTTCTAGAATGTATTATTTGTATTCCAAATTTGTCATTTTAAAATCTAGAGAACCATTTTTTACTTGATTTTCATTATCAAACATGGTGTTTCTATGCATATTATTTATATTATTTGGATATAAACAAATTCTCATTTTCAACTCTCTATTATATATAGCTGATAAAATATTTTCAGGAACAAGTAAATTATAAATACTTTTTCGTGAGATTTTGGTTTTTTCAATTCTATTAGGTAATTTCATTTACAAAACACAGAAAATTCATTCCAGATTTTTTTTCTAAAGTATATTTTTCAATTCTGAATTTCCAATTGAATAAAGCCTATTTAAAAAATTGATAGGGTGCATGTTAGAATTTATTCAGTCTAAAAAGTAAAAGCCTTGTAATAATATATGAAAGTTGTTTTCAGCCCACTATAAAAAAGCCCACATCTTATTTTTACTATCTCTACTCTCGTGTAAAATATATACATCACATAAAAAAATTAATTAAAGTCAAACTTAACATAGGTTAAATTTAGTCTCTAGTCATCAATTGATTTCATTAACTTATTTATTACATAAATACAACGCCTTAGGTAGCATTTAAGACTTTAAGAATATTATAATTTAATTTATTTTTAAATTTTATGTCAACATTTAAGAATTAAAATAATATTTTAAGTACAAATAATTAAATTCTACTTAATATGAGTAATCATGTGATATTCTTAATAAGAAATACAAAATCAATTTACTTGTTAAATATATTTGAACATAACAAATAGTTTACATTATTTTTTCACCAACATCATAAATAAAATATTTTTATTTATTTTTTTGTTTCTTGCATAAATCCATTTTAAAAATATTTTATATTTTAACATCGTAGGAGACCCATCTTTCAATAGCCAAGATTTTGTTTACATGTACAAGATTACAATGTTTTAATAAATATCTCCACAAAACCAATTGTGAGACTCATCTTTTAGTTATTAAATATGATAAAATAGTTTTGAGAGTATGTTTTTATCTAAATAATTCACTTCATTTCAAAGAATCACTCCTAAGTAATATTATACTACATTTTATTTTACCATTGACAAATTCAACATTTCCATTTTTGCGTGGATTTTCTATTCACTACATTTTTTCTACACATTTTGTAATATTTCTATATCGTTTTAAATATTTTAAATTAATTTGGAAAAATTAAAAATAATATTAAACATAACAATTACTTAATGGAACTTGATGGAATCAAATTTAAATTATTATTATTGAAATTAAAATTTGAGATAATTATCTTTATTATAAACATACAAGAAAAATTCATAATAATGTTATAAAACTGTGAGGATTAAATTATTAAAATTATGAGAAAGATGAGTGATTAAACTTTTGATTAGGTTATAAAAGCCGTAGAGAAGGTGGAAGGGTAGAAGTCGGGTAATGGGCCTGGCCCATGAAAGAAGCCCAGAATAGCGATTATGTAGGAGCCGGGGAAGACGGTGGTGCTTACACGTGTGAAGTGTGTACGGGAGGATAAGGTTCTCTCTCCTCTTAATCCGTTTGGTTAAGTAAATTAAAACGCTAAGCCAATGATGAGATGAGGCGTTGATCACATGGATTTATTAATTAAATTAAAATTAAAACTTGTTTTAAGAAAAAGAGAGCGTTGGGTAGGTTTTTCCAAAATTGTAGGTAAAGTGGGGGGCGAAATTACATTTGAGAAAAATTTGGGTTGCATTTGGTTTGCATTTTGATTTGCGTGTGTTTTGTCCTATGTGGGACGTCAACCCCACAAGTGTAAAGTCACCAGCTTCAGCATTCAGCGCCAAGTTTCTATAAATACGCCACTCCTTCCGCTTATCTTCTTGTTTAATATCATGTTCTATGCATAGTTTCTGCGGTGAGAGTGAGAGTGAGAGAAAGGGAGAGAGAGAGAGAGAGAGAGAAGAGAATAGTCCTTTTTCTTTTTTGTTGTTTTCTCTTTTTTCTTTTTGTAGGTACTGAGAAGAACGACGAAGGCTTTATCCCTGTGCTTCACTTAGCTCAACACGCGCGTGAGTTGTTTTCCCTTCGCGTTATCTTTTTCGGCCTGTTATGATTCTAAATTATTTTTATTTTTTTTATAGTTGTTGTTGTTCAAGTGCGTAGCATGTATTTGTAAAACAATTTTGATGTGTGGGACGGAAAATATGACGCAGAATTTTGGATTTTTGACAGAGCGCGTGTGTTGGTTGTCGCGTTGTGTGTTGTTTTGAAAATCCCACTTGGGTGTGGTTTAGATCTGTGACTTGGGAGTGTTTGTTTCTGCCTAGAATAAAAGCTGTATGTGTTGTTATGGATTGTCAAAGGTAGATGGAGCAGTTGAGCATATGATTCTGTTAACCAATTAGATTCCAGATTTGCGTTTTGTGATGTGTAATTTGATCATTTCTGAATATGGTTGTTCAACGGCTGTTCAGCGAATATCCGTGGCGTTTTGTGAACGGGAATAGGATATTATTGTCGAGTGACCCTTTCTTTTCAGAAGGGAAAAGAATGGGTTAAGGGTGTAGAGTGTGTCAGTTGTTATATATGTTTGTAGCTAGAAGATGAATATTGTTGAGTTTGACTGAAATGTGTGTTGTTGTGGTGGGCCATGCAGAGAATTCAGGCAAAGGCCTTGAAGTTGGTGTGTGTTAAGATTACTTTGGAGTTGCTGTCTGGACTGAAGGAATGGAGGTATATGGCAAATGTATGGTTGCAGGTCCTGCAAATGTTATTTTTCTGTCAAGTATTATGGGCCGAGATGGTCAAATTCCTGGTCACAAATGCGACTGGAAATGTCAAAATGAACATGTTTGTGGAAACATGTATCGCTGCAAGCTAACTGGGCTGACTCACATCTGTGATAAAAACTGTAACCAGAGAATTCTGTATGACAACCATAGCTCCCTTTGTCGAGCTAGTGGTCAAATTTTCTCTCTTACACCTGCAGAGGAACAGGCCGTGAGAGGTGTTCGAAGGAAGCATGATGCGGCGGAGAATTCTCCTACCGAAAGCTGTGGTTTTAAACGTAGACGGGGCGATGCCCAATTCCACCCTTCTCCCTTTGAGAGATCTTTCTCTGCTGTCAGTCCTATCTGCAGCCAAGTTGGGGATGGCATGGATATGAGCTAGATATATACGATATAACTGGAAAAACTCTTTTATCATTGCACTTCACTTGTCCTTTTTTCCCATTTTTCTATCAGATGAGTATGAATAACGGAACTTGAACAATTATATGGACTACTTATTGGTGGACATGAATGTTCATCTATTGTAGGAACTCCTTATATTTCTAGTATCAATGTAATGTAGTGCTTAATGTAGCTTGACTGTTGAATGGGGATTTGAGCTGGCTCTATTTAGTATTCAGATGGTTATGAAATCTGAATTGACTTCAGTTTCTGTTGCTAACCTTGTTGAGAAGCAGACTGTTGGATCTGAATAGTGTGCTTGTATCAACGATGTACTTAAATGTTGTTACCGTTTTGTAGCCTGCTGTCAAGTTTCTAGTGTTTCTGTAATCGCAGGGCAGAGCTTTTCGAGTATCAGTGTACTCATTACTAAGACTACTACCTCTGATCTGAGTTGTATTATTGTACTCCTTTTATTTCCCTCAAATCCATTAGAACAGCACATGATTATCAATCTTATCTCTTAGGCTGATAACCTAATTCATAGATGTGTTGAATTTCCTTGACTTCTGTAAGTTCAGGTTCTCTCCAGTTCCTCACATGGACAAAGTTGCTGTGCATGTGAATACTAATTTTTTATTTTTGCTGCCTGATTTCTTGTTCTTTTGCAGACTCAAAGGAGATGATAGTCCACATTTTCATTAATTCATATTTTGATTATATCTTATTCGTTCCATGAGTTAACTGATGTCTGGCTGTCTTGAGTGTAATGTGACTTGTGCAGGTTTTGAAGCTTGTGCTACCAAGGAGCATTCAAAACATTTGTGTTGCTATACTTAATGACATACTTTAATATGGAATTGCTCTATGCTGGAAATTGAAATATTGATATTTGTCTTCTTTTCTTGTAGGTACATGCTTAGTTACTACTGATGCTCAAATTAACCTATGCTGAAGTTTATGATGAGACTAAGCAGCTTGTACGGATGATGTAACAGTTGAGCAAAGGACAGTTATGATGCTCTCAACAAGTTTTGGAGGATGATGAAGACACAATACGGAAAGTTGAAAAAACTGGCACGCCCAATTTCAATATAGTTTGAACTTTTTGGTGTATGACCAGATGAGTTTGTCTTCCACTGTGTCATCTCTTACCTGTGGACTTCGACATTGATCGAACAAATTAAACTGACTTGTCCTGTGACACTCAAATTATCAGCACTGTCTGTGTATCAGTCAACCCTACCCTCTATGTTGGAGGTTAAAGTGATTTTTCCTTTGAAATATGAAATTAAGCTCTTCCACCTCTGTTTATATTAAGTTTTTTGCTTTTGTTCTAGGCTCTGATATTAAGTTCGTATCATGATATTTGAATGACATTGTACCACCTTACAGTATACTAATGAAATTTGGAATTGTCCAGCTTATATTGTTTGGTGGGAAAGAAAGAAAAAGAAAAAGTAACTTTAGAGAAGGATGAAATTTGTTGTACTACTTCTCGTACCTATTTTTGTTCTCTTTTTTTGTTCTCTTTTTTCACTCAAACATTTTGAACTTCACATTTATTTAACTTATTTCTTATCCATTCAACAATTATAGTTTCAAAGCACATAAACCTAAACCTCTACCCGAAGGAAAACGGAAAATAAAGAAAATTACTAGTAGTGGTATAGAATTTTTACTTCAGAACATCAAAATTTCGGATCAAAAGTTGTTAGACAAATTGTTGCTGTATGCTGATTTATCCTGTGCAGCGAATTTCTTGGTAATTGGCCATCCAAGTTCGCATCATTATCCTCTAATTGTTTTCCTAATCGTGATTTCTTGAAGAAAAATAGCAGTGGCGGATGAAGGAGAACTCACGTTTATCCTGAAATCAATGTGGTACCTGATTGGTTAGCAAATAATTTCCATTTAGGTATACACTTCCTTTGAAGATTTGGCTTTTTATAAAAATGAGATGCACTTTAAATGGTAATTAATTATGAACTTATTAATTTTTCTATACAGCTATTACTTTATACGTTATTCTTAGAGCACTCTCCATTTTAAAAGAGTTATAGTGCTTTAAAAGGTTCTTAACAACTTACAATAAAGAAAACTCCACTTTCTGTATCATTAGAAATAACGGCAAGAGCATAAGAATTTTTTTATATATAAAATGGTACTTAAAAGTGATGAAGTTTACGTTTGGTTGGCCAGGAGTAACTGTGGTAGTGTTGCTTCAACAGCTCTATACCTATTGAATTTTATTAATCGAACTATTGAAAGTTCTGATATTCAGTGAATAATTGTGCTTACTAAATTTTTTATAAATTAGATATTTATATTTGTGTGATCTTATAATCAATATTTATTTATATTTTTTTAAAAAGTACATATTTGGCTATGCTTCCTCGAAAGTTCACGTATATGAGATGCCAGTGATCTGATGCTCCCTGGAAGGCCTAGTCTAGTTTATTTAGGAGGAATCATGGCTCTCTTTTTTATGATAATCGCATCCAACTTCTTACAGGGTAGTCTCAGATTTTCTGAAACGATTATTTGAAGAAATTAATGATTCATCCAATAGGGTCACTTAGAATTCCAGATTTGTACAACTTCCCATGCGACAACAAAAGCAAAGAATTGCTTCTAGATGAGGCCATCCACAACATAAGAAATACTAAACCCATAAAGCTGGTCTTCTGGCTGAGGATTTCACGAAAGCAACGTAAGTGTTTGTTTATTGTAATGCATAACTGACTTAGCACACAACTCCCTCTTTCAGAATAGTATAAACTAAGTCTTGGGGGCATTGTCCATTCCCTTGGCCATAAAAAACAATCCCTCTAGTTTCTTAGGCTCAATATTACCAACTATAATAATCCTTCAACATGTGGAAACTAACCAGTTTGCTCATTCTCTTTACATTCTTCACTTGCTCTTGCTCATACACATTCACCATCATCAACAACTGTCCACACACTATATGGCCTGGTACACTTGCAGGTTCAGGGAGTCCTCCACTTGCAACAACCGGATTCCGGTTGGACATGAGTGAAAGCATCAAACTTACGACTGTCCCAGGTTGGTCAGGACGGATATGGGCAAGGACTGGTTGTAACTTTGATACAACAGGAGTTGGCAGATGCCAAACGGGTGACTGTGGAGGAAGGCTGGAGTGTGAGGGAAATGGTGCTGCTCCTCCTACCTCACTGTTTGAGATAACACTTGGTGCAGGCAATGGACAAGACTACTATGATGTTAGCTTGGTAGATGGTTACAATTTGCCATTACTCGCTCTACCACGAGGTGTATATGGTGGCGCCTGTAATGCCACAGGTTGTATTACTGATATTAACAGAGGTAAGTTTATTTAAAGCACAACTATGTAATAAGTACTTAAAGAACAGAAGAAATCACAAGGGTACCACTTACAATGAAAAAAGAATTGAAATGGAACAGGTTGCCCAACAGAACTTCAAGTATTAGGTGTCCAAAACCAACGGGTAGTTGTTGGTTGTAGAAGTGCTTGTGAGGCATTCAAGTTGGACAAGTATTGCTGCAGTGGAGAATTTGCAAATCCAAATACATGTCATCCTTCCTATTATTCAACCTTATTCAAGAAGGCTTGTCCAAGAGCTTATAGCTATGCGTTTGACGATGGCACCAGCACTTTCACTTGCAAAGCATACGAATACGATATTGTTTTCTGTCCCAACAGCAACGGGTACACACCGTACATCGTCTCACTCATTCAATTAATTTCCTTTCTCTTTCAATTTTTTTCCAATTTGCCATACTTTCAAAGGAGAAAAAGGACCATAGCTAACATTTTACATTACCACACAGAACGGGAAGACCAACTCCTGCATCTCCTCCTCCACCAATTAGACAGCCTTATTGGAAGCATCGGCAGGTCACTTCCTCATCAAATATTTTATTACCCTTTCCCACGCCAATCTTTCTCTTGGTTCTCACTCTTACTTTCTTGGCATTTGTAAGACACGGCCAGTGATATTAAATAACATCTAAAAGATATCCTCTTGGGATTTTCATAAGGGAAGAAAAGGCCTAATCAATGAGACGGAAATGATGAACCACGGAAATACACTTGAACCCTCTGTGAACAAATATTTCAGGAAGTACTGTTCTAAAGCTCCAGTAAGCTAGGGGCTTATTAAGAACTAATGGATATCATATAAACAGCATCCAGTCTACTCACTATTCTCTCGAGATAGCTTGTAAATCTTGCAAAATAATTTTTAAGGAAACAATGTAACTAGGAGCTTCAAATTCATTCTCTCTTTCTATATGATAGTAGTCGGCTAATGGAGATAACTTAAAAGAAACCATAACTGATATTCACTGGAAAATAAATTACAACCAGTAATATATTCAAACTGGCCCCAAAAAAATACAAACATTATAAGGAATTTTCGAGAACTCGTTCTGCAGGATTATAAGCTTTGAATTCTAGTGTGTGGGGTTTGAAAAGACTCTAACAGCAGCTAGTCTACTATCGCCATCTCAGTCATGGTAAAAGTAATTCAGCATCTCTACTTTTAATCCAAGGGTTGAATTATGTTGGTTCATGACATATACAAGAAATTACAGAGAGCTTCTTTGACTCATTTCTTGGTCTTCGACCTTTTGGAACCTGGAGTTTTTTTCTTTGCTATCTTTGCTTGTGGTTTTCCTACTTTTGCTTGTGGTTTTCCTCCTGTATTTCTACCTCTTTTCTTTTCAGCACCCTGCATCCAGATATTGAGCAATTAAGTATGCAGCACGCACCAGCATTTTCATTCCAAAACAGAAATCTAAAGTCAAGGATGACTATCAGGAAACTTACTGATGTTTTGTCAGCCTTCCCTTTGGATTTACCATTAGCTTGTTCCTCACCATTCTCATTTTGATCAGTTTGGTTGGTTGATTTCTTGCCAGCCTCCTCATCCGAATCAAAGAAGAAACCATCCAGTGTTCCTTCTCAAAGGAAATGAATAGATGTGAGGAAAGGAATTTTTGCCGGATATAAAGATAACATATTATCATACATAAAAACACCAATTAGTTGGCAGATGCAAATAACCTTCAACCATAGTTTCAGCTTCGTACACATTAAACTGTGGCTTCAGCTGTATGAAGTCATTCATGATGGCCTCAATCTGAAATAAATTACTAGTTAAATTACAACATATATATATATGTATGTATTTTCAAAATCCTTGGCAAGGATGATTAAATTACTGATGAGTAATAACATTAAATATTAAATAAAATATAAGCCAATGCGACATGTTTACTAAGTTAATAAAACAGTACTTATAGAAAATAATATAGTAAATAAGTAGATACTAGATAACCAACAGACCTTGGCCTCTGACTGCCCAAAGCTAACCTGAAAATAAAAGTACAAGCTCATGTGAAAGCAATATTTGAATGATATCATATCTTGAGAAGAAAAAAGGATATGATATCTTGAAGAAAAAAAAACAACTAGCTACAAGGCCATTGTCCCAATCAAAAATTTCCAGTTTAAATACAGATCACTTCACATACAACACAAAACGTCCGGCTAGGAACAATTGATGTTTTGTATATTGTTCCTGAAAAGATGAGAGAAATTTGAACCATCAGTGCAGGTTGTCACTGGTCAAAATCAAGTAAAAGTCAGTCTCAACTCAACAACCAAAAAAATAGGAATTATGGTTTTAGACAAAATATTAACTTCCTACTTAAATATTTTGCCCATCATTTTTCTTAACCTCCCTCTTCCTCTCCTGATTCGGTTACCCTTATGGATATAAATGAGCCACACTATTCATGAATTATTTGGACTCCCTTTATTAATTATTTGTTTAATACTCGTTTGTTTGTTGAATAAGCAGACCCAAACTTGAGATTATGGTTGATTATTAAAAATGATCCGAGTTGAAACTCTAAAAGCTCAATATTATGCTTACTAATAATTATTATGAAACAGATTTATATATTCTTCTACTAATAATTTTTATAAAAGAATACCTTTTATTCCTGTTCATCATTTTTTTTAGTAAAAAATAGAAAAATATTAAAGTAGAAAACAAAAATAATTGTTATAAATAAATAAAACAAGTTAAGCTCAAACTTAATCAAATTTAGTTTTCAATTGGGTTCATTTAAATAAACGAGTCAAACTTAAGCTTAAGCATTCAATTATCTTCCCAAGACAAGGCAAAGCTTGAAGAACTCCACTCATTTAAACCCTGTAGTTACCTTCCATTTCTTCTACTGTCCTCCTTACTATGCCTTCTATAGGTTTTTTGAATAAATGCCGAAACCACCTAGCAAATATCTATCTATTTATAAAAGGCAAATATGGTTCAGTCTGAGATTTTAATTTTTGAAAACATGGAGGAAGGTCAACATTTATGGAAACCCAACATTTAACAATCAGATCAGAATAGCTCTAGAATAGTTTAGCTGTTTATGGTTCTGCAAACATGCATACTACAGTGTTATCATCAAGATACATGTGCTTGTCTCAATAAATTATAAAGAATAAGGGGCTACAATTTGTGTATTAATCAGAAAACATAAACTAAAATACCTTTCAAGTCTAAATACATTTCCTGATCCCCAGATGGTGAATCCGAAATTATAATCCGTCCAACAGCACCCATATCACCACTCAGATCTATGGAGTCACCTTGACACTCAATGAGTGCCTGCAAAAACAGAAAAGCTCCTTTTATCATGACTAATATTTAAGGAAGAGGAAAATTAGAATCAACACTAAAGAAAACACGTTATTTTTACAAGAAAGCAACAATATGTCAACTCAAAATATAACTAGAAGCCAAACTAGCAACCTGGCATCTCACAAAAAAATTATTTATTTTTAAAAGTGAAACCTTTGATACTCATTTGGATGTCCCAATAACAATACTAAACCATGATCCTTACAATTATATGACAGAACAAGCAGTAAAGGAAAACCCAAAACATAAAGTTGTCACCAAACCTTTGTACGATGGACTTTCTCAGAAAGCATCAAAGGCAACCTTGTAGAGGAAACCTGCAACTTACATATAACAAGCACAAGTCAGGATGCCAGACTTAAAGAAGAAAGTCAGTGTGACCTTCAATAATTAATACGTATTCAAGTTTTGAAGTCTGAAACATTGTTTAGGCAGTTACTATAACTATAGCCGTCCTTACATCTGATTCAGCAAGCTTTTCAAAAGTTTCTTCCTCTTCAACATTCACATCTCCACCGCTACTTTTTTTCTCTGCACTTCCCTTTATTTTCTTCCCTTTAACTGGTGTGTGACTGTCGATGTCTACTTGTTTTTGTGAAGACTTCTCTTTTGAACCCTTTTTGGATGGACAATTTCTATCCTTTCCAAAAACAAGTCCATCTGCACTGTCTTCTTCACCTGATATTTGGTGCTGAGAGGTTTCAACCTGATCAGTATGATCTTCTCTTTTTGGACTATGATCATGGAATGACTCAGAATCTGATGACAGTGTCCAAGCTGAATGAATAGATTCCTATGAAAAAACGTTTGATATAAACTAGGTGAGAAATCTTGACGTGCCCGAAGCATCTACGTAGATGTTCAATCAGAACAGAATCACAAGTCAGGATACAGAAAATATGCTAAAACACAAAAATTTGTTTCTTTCTTCTTCTAAATCTATGAATATCCACTAACAATTAAAGAGGAAAAGAAAAGACTCTTACTTTATGTTCTGTATGCTTGTTGATGTTTGATTCATTCACTGACTTCTTTTCCTCTTTGTTTCCTGGATCACAGTAACAAATGACAGAATGACAATTGAGTAAAAAAAGAGAAACAACTCTCACATCCAGATACTCCTGTTATTTCTTTTACTAAAATTCTTAAACTATATGTAAGTTGACTTTTATTTTTATCATACAGTGTAATTAGTGTGTTTCTAATGTCCTAGACCCGCCAAACCTAAACCTGTTTAGATAAACTTCTCCATGAGTTGTAAGAGAGAAAAATATAAAATAAATATCTCAATAAGCTAAAAAATTAGTTTATGCGCACATATGAACTTAAAATAAGCTTTTGGAAAAGCTAATATGCGAAAAGTTTTACATGTTAAGTATAAGTTAATTTTAATTTCTGGATAAACCTATTTCATTTTTCCTTCTTATTTTCTCTCTTATACATTGTGGAAAATTTTATCTAAATAGGTCAACATAGTCATCTGGAGAGAACACCAAAGCCCTAGTCAAATCTCAAATGTACCTTCTTTGGCATTTTTCTTATCTAATTTCTTTCTTTTGGATGGTGTTTGATTTTCAACTTCTGGACTCACTGGTGTCTTTCTCTTTCTCCGGGTGATCTTCAAAGATTGAGAAGACTTTGGAGAAGACCCTTCATCGTCGGTTTTATCCTCATTCCGAGATCCACCATCCCGTAAAGACCCAGAATCAGAGGACAGTATCAAAGGTGAATGAGAAGGCACCTAATCAAACATACTAATTTATTTTTTTGTACGGACAAACAGTAAGAAGCTAGAAAGAAAGCAAGGTGTTGCGATGGCAGAGTCACGAGGAACTGATGTTAAAAGTGAAGGTTGCAATTGAACAATGAACATAAGAATAAATACATAGAAAAGGGAAAGTTGATAAGCTAAATGAACGGGTATAAAGTGATACCTGAAAAGAACGCAACCAATCCGGGGAGCTCTCCCTTGAACTGCTCATTTTCAGGGATGAATTTCAAACTAAAAGGGTTTGGTCCCTGAAAGGAAAAGGGTTAGTCAGTGTCCATTTTCAGTGAAGCAATTGATCGAACATGTTGTGAATGGGAACAAAACCAGTCATTGTGGAGAAGAGAAAGATTATATATAGCTAGGAAAAAATGTGGATATGCTGATTGCTACATACCTTCAATGCTGCTGCAGATACTGATACTACAACCAAAGAGAGCGAAAGCGGGAAATTTTTTTGCGGCCAAACCCAAGTCCGATTTGTTATGTTTCTCCCAATTCCCAACTACGACGACGTTTTATCATCAGTGCACTCCCAAAATTAAACTTGTTTGATATTAATATAAACAATTAAAGTGTCATTATTAAGTGTAAAAATGTATGAGTAGTGTATGTACTAGATCTAACAGAAGTTTTGTTAATGCAAAATATAAAAAAATTGTTTACTTTTTCTGTTGAAGTGTTTAATAATTTCTATATAGTTATTTAAAAAACCCAAATAAGAATGGATTAGTTCAATTCATGCAATCTGATTCTATTATATGTAAATATGTAAAATTACATATTCAAAATAAAATATGTTCATACAAAAAGTTCAGTATCATTGTGTTCTGGAAAATTTTAAAATATGTTTTATTGTAATTATTTTCCTTAAACTAACTAATGGTAAAAGGTACACTAAAAATACATAATTATATAATGTTATATCATAGAGTTCAGAACATATTAACCAATGAAATAAAAGTTATATAATTGTTTTCATTCACTTTGTTGATTTTGTAATCACATTTTTTTGGTTGAGATTAGTGTTTTATTAGCTGATTTTGTTTAGACTTGAGTTAAACAAGTTTATCCAAATCAACTATTTAGTTCTAACAAAAATGTGTGCATTTGATGGTAGGGTGAAAAATATTGACATATAATTTCAACTTCCAAAATTCCAAGGGAGAACTTTAACTCTTATATCTAATGACTCTTAGTTGAGTTTATTTTATTACAGGGTAAAGTAGTATTTATCATAAAATATGTTGATTGAATGAAGAAATTTTTTAAAAATATATAAAAT
>Ga0123341_1001686_pt1 | contig 17136 bp, 12 predicted proteins | sample Turbeapinknodule_FD_89959 | JGI IMG/M metagenome (GOLD analysis project Ga0123341, IMG submission 89959) | Root nodule microbial communities of legume samples collected from Mexico - Turtle bean Mexico pink nodule | ecosystem: Host-associated > Plants > Roots > Nodule | place: Mexico: Nepantla...
GAGAAAGACTTACAGAGAAGGGAACCAATAGAGTGGAAGAGAAGCATGATGAGTGTGGAAGGCAGAGTGATAAACAGAGTGGAAGAGAAGGTGATGCAAGGAGTGTGGAAAGGATGGTTTGAGCAGTTTGAGAGAGACAAGGTGGCGCCATATGAGTGAAGGGTGGTTGTCGGAGTGGGAGTGGGAGGGATAGTGAGAGAGAATATCCCTCAAAACGCCGTAGAGTTCATTGGCTTGTGCTAGTGTCAACCCTGCATTCACCAAATCTTCCACTTCCAATTCCCTCACGCTCTTCACCATCGCTTTCTCTCCTCTTTCAACCCTCCAACTTGAATCAAAATTTGCAGAGGGGTTCTTCAGTTCTTGAATTTGATCATGCAGTCTCTTCACACCACCTAACACTTCCAACCCATTATTGTTAGAAAAAAAAGTATGTTGACAAGCTTGACTTCCCTGTATTACACCTACCCACATACCAATTTAAGGGATTTTTTTGTTGTCATAATAGAGTAATTTTATATGGATAATTTTTAAAATATTATTAAAATATTTAATATTTATTAAGTTGATATAATTTTATTGTGAAAAAATTATAACAAAATAACACCAATTTAATATATTTAACACGGTTTTAATATAATTAGTTGTCAACTCAAATAATGTAAGACACTATAATATGTCAAACTAACATCACTTTTGATCAATTTTTTAATTTTACCTATTTTATTAAGTAATCTATAAAATTATGTTAATTTAGTAAAAAACTGATTTAACGGATAAGAGTACCTGTATTAGGTAAATAAGTCAGTGTTCAGTTAATAATTAAATTGATTGACTCAAATATATATTAAAAAAAAATTACAAAACTAACATAGAATTAATTTTAAAAGTAAAATATATTTTTATTATAAAATAATTTATATTAAAATAAAAATAATGATAAGAATAATAGAAAGATTTGGATGAAATGCTTGAGTTGAGAGCATTCTGGAAAAGATAACGAACCAAATGTGGAAGCTATTAAAAAGGTTAGTTAAAATGCGGTTGGTGAGTTTGAGGTCCCAAAGTTGACCACAAGGTAGCACTGTAGTAGGTGATGCCTCTCCTCACAACCAGCCAACCACATTTTTTGAAAAGCAGAAATAAAAAATCTTAACATATATTTTATATAAAGAATGCCTAAGATACTAGGAATTATAAATGAAGAGCAAATATAACATTTAAATTAATGTTTATACAAATATATAAATAAATTAGCTTTTCAATATAGTGTTGAACAATTTTGTTACTAGTCATGATTTTAAAACAGTTAGTTTATAAAAATATATTTAAAGAAACAAAAGTAAAATATATACTAATACAGGATAGAGTTCTTATCTCTTACTGCATCTCAATTTCCAAAAGTTTTCAAATACATGGCCATTCTTACTTTTCATGGATATATCAAATTGGATTAAATAGAATCCATAACTTCGTAAAAAATCTAAAATTCCCAAAATTAAATTTAAAAGGCATGTTCATTTTTTTTACTTAACAAAAGACATGTTTATAAGTCTTTGTTGGTGTTACCCCAGATTTAGTTAAACAAACAAATTTAATATAACAAAATAAATAAAAACAAGAACAGAGAAAATAATTAAAAGCATGTGATGATAAATAACCATTTTCCAGGTACAACTATGAAGAATCAACTAAGACACTCTCTGGAACAAGCAGCAAGGAGGAGTTGCTATAGAATTATTAACTATCATTCTCATTTACATAAATAGTGGAACAGAAAGGACACTTGAACCACATTCACTTGGCAAATCGAACAGTCCACTCTGCAGCAATACCATCATGTTTTGCTCTGTCTCCCGAATACAAGTGAGCAATGCCAGGGACAACAGTATTATCTGCAACAAAGATGACAACTTTACACTCCAAGATCGTAAATGCCTGCTTGGTATGTTGATTGAAAGTGTTGGAGTTATTAATATTAGATGTTTGACCTACATAGTCATATCAATGTGTATTTTTTTAAGAGGTTGGAAGAACTTACAATGATCAGGATTTGTGAAAATTGATCTAACTGCAAGTAGCACCTTAGCAATTGTTAGTGCTGGACTCCAATCATCCTTCAATATTCCCATACTTACAAGGCCGTCAGGGTCTACATTGCAGTGGTAAATGCGTGTTTTGAATACCACCTGCAATCTCATTTCTTTAATTTAAGACAGTAAAACACTGAAATTACTTCAACAGCTTTATACATTATTTTCTGGTTTGTCTGCATATCGCTCATTTGTTTCCAAAACCATTACCACTCTTGCTAGATCAGGGAAAGTTTATGAAAATCAAGAACAGGAGTATAATTTAGGCTCTTCATACGGAATGTTTGTGCATGATTTGAAAATAAAGGGGGTATACTTTTAAAAAATGCAAAAATAGAAGAGGTAACAGTGACATACTCAAAAAGGAAAAGAAAACAAAAGTAAACTGCTCCAAATTTCAATTTAAAAAACTAGAATTGAAAAAGCAGCTGGGAGTTCACGCTGACCCAGTCAACAGCACAGCCAGACAGATAACTTTCCCTGTCTGTGCCAAATCGAAAGCCAAAAATATGTGCATTCAAGCAAATGAAAAACCTTTTTCCAATAATATTTATCAAATACTTACAAAAATGAGCATCTAGTGACTATATATCTTGGAATCTTGGACAACCCTCCTACTCTTGGAAAGGAAAGGTGACACAAACATTCAACTTTCTTTATTTTCCAAGAATTATACGCCATATCCTTATTTGCACAACGGTGATGCATAGCTGAATGGTCTTAGAATTAATTTGCTTTTTTGCTGAAGGTATTGTCTTGTCTCTAAGATTTCCTACTCAAGCCCATGAGAAAACCCACCCCGTAAGACTGGTCTATTAAGTGAGAGAACACTCTAGCTAACCAATCATTGAATGACTTTCATTCTAACTCGTCAAGCACATGTATAATGTACGTATTTCCCTGGCCGCTTCTTTTAAAGCACCCTTCCACATCAATTATTTCTCAATGAACGGGCAAGTTATTATAAGCATTCATCCCATAAATTAGCCTGTTGGGTGAAGAGCCCCCATGGCTCAAGTGCCATATTGAGCCCCTATACTCAATATGGAACGTAATAATCAGAGAGAGACAAGTTCATCCCTTGCAAAACTGAACTAAACTGATGGAGCAAGTCATCTGTACTGTCTGCTTAAATTATTCAAGTGATTGGGAAAATCACGGTCCAAATGTGCACCCCATGTACACATTGGTCAAGTCCACTACTAGAAAATCATTAAATAGAAACTAATTTTAAGGACAAAAAATAATTAGTTACTATATTGACTAAAATATATAGTATTTTAGATATTAAAAAATTATTGATATCTAAAGTCGTTTCTATTATTAATAGAATTTATAAACTAGTTTCTAAATTATATAATTAACTACTAAGATTTTAGCTATCAATTAGTTTCTATTTAATGATTTTCTTGTAGTAGCCCGTCTTGATCCACATCCAATCCAATACTATTAAGTAAATATCAACACTATCCATACAAGAACAACTTTATTCGGTTAACAATGAGCATGGATTTCAAGGAATTCAATCCAATTATGTATAAAATACAGCTCCATGCCAAGCATGTATACAACAGGTCAGCATGTGCATTTGTGCTTAAGAGTAACCTTTCCTCTACCTAAAATCCTAGTCTCGATCTAAACCCCTTAGTTCCTTACGGCTTACTGTCTAGATTGTCAAACAGTCTCTAGCGCTCCTGATTCTTGATTCGCCTTGCATGCACACCGGTAAACTCTGCTAAAGAGCTGACAGAACCAAAACTGTGCCAGATCTCACCAAGTTCAATGTACTGGAAGAATTTCTCTTTGGATAATAGCTACTGTAGCTGGTATTACCGTGATCAGTTTAATTGGTATTTTCTTCTATGCTTCATACTCTAGATTGGGCTTATCGCTGTAGTAATCATATTCTAGTTGGGTTTTTGAAATGAAAGCATGAGATCTCAACAGGGATCCACTCTTTCTTGAACGAATGCAAGTAGACCCCCCTTTGAGTTCTTAATTCAATGACAAAATGACAGATAAAACCGCATACCCAACTTGACAGATATCTCTTCATTAAATGAAGAGATATTTCAAAAACTACACATATCATCTTCTGATCAGAAAAAGACAGCCTATAGACTGTAGTTCTTAAAAGAAAATAAAAACCAATGTCTAAAGATTCATACACACCCACACGCATGCAAATTCATGTAAATCATTCACCTTTACTTATGAAAAGGAAGAAAACCCCACGTTCTAAAATATTGCTATAGAATGCTCTATAAATTAAAGGGAAAAAGTTAGAACATAGTCGATATTTTATTTAGCCACTTCATACACCTTTCTGGTTGTATAACTATATAACCTACAGAATAAAGGACAGAAGCAACAACTATCACAACTAGCAACAAAATTATGAGATCTAGTCCCGCGACTGCTAGCAAAATTCCTCCACATGCCAATGCAAACACTAAATTATGAGAAAGAAACATTGACTGAAAAAAAATGTTACCACTAGCTAAATAATTTGTCACACTTACGAATAAGTCAGGTAGAGGTTAATGCGGCTGTTTGGATAAATTTCTTAATTAGAAGAAAAAGAATAAGGAAAAATGAAAACAACACTAGTTCAAAGTGAGTTAACTTTGCAAATACGTGCCCCTAAAACAAAATAACAAACTAATATAGCGGAATACAGGGGAAATTGAAACATTTTTCACACTGAAAAAGATGAACCGGATTACTCAAAAGAAGTACATGTTCACTCCTTGGTAGAAAACACAAAAAAGAACGGTGCAAGCAATATGGAGAATGTACCTGGGGAGGCTTGAAGGGATAATCACTGGGAAATTTGATGTCAAGGAAAAAGATTCCACCTTGGTAGGGTGTTCCTACATAGAAGAAGTTGATAAAGGAAAAATCAAATTTGGGAAGATGATAGGACAGTGATAGGGTTAATAAATAGAATTGGGAATGTGTAGCTACCTGGGGTTCCAATAATTGTGGCAATCCAGTGATAGAGGTTATCGCCCTTAGGGCCAGCGGAGCAATCAGGAGGAGGGTCGTTGTTGAGTTCCACCATTTCCCTCTGAATCCTCTTTCCCGATGCCGACACGGAGGTTGTGGGTACCCATGACGATGTTGAAGAACTCCACGATGATCTTCCTCCCCCTCCTGATATCTTCATCAATCTCTCAAACCCCAAACAAATTCAACAACTTTCTTCTTCTTCGTCTTCAAACTTTCCACAATCAAGGACCAAGGTGTTTCACTTCATCTTCTCCCATCTTCGCTTCTCATTACCACTACGTCCTTAAACTTCATTCATCGTTATTAACTAACTAAACTAAAGTTGCTAATGCATCCATTTTTTCACTATTGGAAGGTGGGTATCCCAGATTTTATCTCAGGAATTTCAATTCAATGCTATTTGGATTAATATGATGTTAGTTTCTATACTTTTATATTATAATATTTTAATAAGTAATCTTCTCGTTGATCAAAATGGATTGCTTTTAAATGTTTTAAATAATTTTTTAAACCTTTTGTTAATAGAATTGATAGAAGAAAATTAGTGAAAAAATCTTGCCAGTTTTCTTTCGTATAATTCTTTTTTACAAAAGTTGGTGATAGAATATCATATATGGCTTTCGACGTCTTACAAATTTCTGTCAAGTTGGGGGATTACTGATATTTTTGCTGTCAATTTAAATGAAATTAATTAAAAATATAGAATTAATTTAATTATTTATTGAGTTCCATCATTTCAGAACAAATCACGTGTATTCTCAAGAGTCATTTAAAATCTATGAGACTCGAACGACGTATCCATGTCGACAATCGTAGGACACTTATAAGTGAAGTGTTTAATTCAAAAAATATTTGTTGGATTTTTGAAAATTCTAGTACGATTCTAACACAATTTTAAAAAGTATAAATACAATAATTTTCTAAAAACTCAAATTTATTGTATAAATTTTTATTATGATTATAAAAGTAAGGAACAAATTCTTTTGAACTCATCATGAAAAATATCTTCATGCTCCCAAAAGAATCTCAAACATATTTTTGCACATAAATATTTATATAATATATAGATTTGTGTACCCGTGTCCTACATTTTAAAGATTATACATATTTTCGTGTCTGTATCCATGTCGTGTCAGTGTCCTAGTTTAAAACCTTCGCATTTATTTATTAAATTATGCTATTTTACTTTATTTTTTATAAAAAGCTATCATATTAGGTTAAACATTGAACATATTTTTTTAGCCTGTATTTAATTAGGTTTCTTTCCGATAATCATTTTGTTGATAATCACCTTGTTTTTAATATTTGTAACAATTTCTTTGCATGTACACAATATTACATTTTTCAAAAGAAAAACCAAGAAAAAAAGTTATCACAATAAATTTGACAAAATCTTAAAAAATGTCAATAAAATTTACTTTATCCTTTTGCTAATGGAAACACACGCATCTATTATGTACATGTGTATCCACCTTTTTATGATAACTAAATATTAAATATTATAAAATTTATTAAAATGAAATATTATTATTAAAGTTATAAAAACAGTGGTATAGAAAGAATAATTATAAAAATATACATACTTTTGTTAACTTTTATGATATTATAATTTCATGCCACTTGAGGATAATTTTTATGTATCATTAGTAGTTTTTTATAAATAATAAAATCAATAAAATGAATTGTATTCACAATAGTATAAACTAAAAAACGCTTAAAAAATAAATCTTCTTTATAGATTATCCATAGATTATATATGAATAAACACAACTCCCCCACTGCTGTTTTCCTTTTGTTTTTAAACATCACTAGCTGGTGCATCGCATGTCATGCTGTGTTATTGGATGGGCAGCAGTACTCAAATGTAATATCATTTTTACATTGATGCTGTAATGAATGAATTCATAGAAGAAATGGAGAGCTAGTTCGATCAGCAAGAAAACTTGTAGTTGCAGATGAATTTTGAACATTCATAAATGTAGCAGATAGAACCTTGAGATCATAATACAAATCTAAATTTAAAAAAGGAGCCATAGAATAGTGGAACAAAAAGTTGCTTGCGGCAAATAACTGCCTGAACCTGAATGACATATAACAAGAGTTATTAAACCAGCGAAGGCAAGAAGTGTTTTTTCTGTGTTTGTTTCATGTGAAGTGAACTGCCCTCGAAACTATCTAACTTTGCTACTCCTGATATTTCCATGTTCTAGTCCAAAATGCGCTTCCATGCAGCTGCAGATGCTAGCCTCCGTCTTCAACAAGCAAGCCTAAAAAGGTATCATGCTGAACTCTAACACCTAATCTGTGCTAACCTTCTCCTCAATACTTGAGTTGCTAAGTATTACTACACCAATTATTATAAGTATGGCACCTGCAAACCACTGTGGAACAGTTTTTGCATCAGAAAATGCACAAATGAATAAGTTTTTTGGCGGTTTAGTTATTTAGCACTGTCAGCATCAGTAACAAAGAAGAAAAGCCAAGTATCATCCCTCTACCCTGTTAGCACAACAAAAGAAGGAGCAGGACAACATTTAAGGGTCATCTGTTTGGTGCCCCTTGAAAATTAAGTGTGTCTTGGGGAGCTTTTGTAAAATTGATTTTAAAGAGAAGAGATTTATGTTTGGATATTTTTATTCTAAAATCAAGTTAGTAGAAAAACTCCATAACTGTTTTATTGCAACATATAAGCTATTTTAAAAAAAATTAACTCAATCAATCTGGACAACAAAATCAATTCATCGACATGAGCCAAACATGTGAATATTTACCTAAAATTACATTAAATGGTATTTCAACGTGATCTTATATCTCATGTGAATCCAAAACACACTAAAACCCAAAGAAAGATAGACTTGATGTGTAGAAGTGCATCAAAAACTCTAGATCATCCCGGAATAGTTCAGCTCAATTTAACGGGGAACCAAACTGACTCTAGCCCACAGCCACAATAACTCTGAAGCATCTAGAAGGTTAACCTGATTAATTCTTAATCCAAAAACAATTCCAAGTCCCAAGTAGGGGTTGATGGAAGAAGGTTTGGCTTCCAAGTTCCAACCAGAGAGAATAGTTCAAAAATGGTGTATGTGAAGGTTCCATGGATTTTAAAGGCAGACCAAAGCACTTGTTTCTCCCTGAATATTGCTGTTGCGAAGCTACCCACAATTAGAGTGTGATTCTAAATCACATGAAATGGAGCGGCAAGTCACAACAGAGTTTCAACACCATTGTGTGTTACTTTGTCGAAAAAATATTCAAACTTCAATCTTTTACTCCAAGTGTTGTAGTGTGGAATGTTTCCGAAATGTGGGAGTGGGAGGGTATTTAATGGTTTAAAATGATGAAATGTCTTAAAATGAATAAAATTCTATGCAGTTTTATAAATAAAAGCTATACTAATAATTATAATAACTATAAAAAATTGCCGCAGTATCCACACCTGCAATTTAGAACCATGGAAGGTCTAAAGTCTGACTAATAACAAAATGGTTCGGAGATAGTTTAAAATGACCACGTTAGATGCAAATGGAGTAGACCTTCTAACTTCAACAGCCAAGTTAAAACCTTCAAAATTAACCAAACTTCATAAGGTGTTTTAATTGGAAGCCAAAGTGATAACATTGTGACAAATATGAACAAGAAAAGAAGTAATTAACTTTTCTATAAATTAAAATTAGTTTATGCACAGGTCAAAAAAATAAAATTTTTAATTATATAAAAAAAATTCTTCTAATTAACTTATATATGAGCTAATTTGAACTTATGAAAGGTTATTTTCACTTTTTCTTCTAATTTTTCTTTATTATAAGTGTTCTTGAGAAATTATTTCAAACATGGACACAGAAAGGGTTGTGTATAAATTGCAATTACAGTATTGACAAGAGAAAGGGTACCTGGAAAGAGAGTGATTCCCTAAAGAAGAGGAAACCTGCTAAACCGGAAGAGATGAAATTGGTAGCGAAATTGGTGACAGTTGCTTGAAGAGAGGAGAGAGCTTTAAGGCTATTGACATAAGAAGCCCACATCGTTACATTGAACAATAACACCATCCCGTATCTGAGAAACTGTTCCGTTCGCAATGAGTAACAAAGCTCGAAGGAAAGAGAAGTGATAATAATATGAAATACAAAAGTGTAACCTAACCTAACCTGGTGAAGAGGAAGCTTTACGGAAATGGCTGCAAGAGCGGCGTTGAATCCAGCAGAAACTGCCCACGCGTATCCTTTTCCGTTAGTGCCTGAACCGGAATCTCTCTCCATGCTCCGATTCGATCGATCACAATTTTTATTGTTGGATTTGTTCTTCTGCAGAGGAAGCTCCTAATTTGGTAACAGGTTATGTTGCTGCACTTTTCTTGTGAGACTCGTTTATTCAAAAATATCATAATAAAATGCTTAAACAAAATTACTCTTTTCACTTTACTGCAATTTTTAAACTTGAATATCATCCCTTCTCTTATGAGAAACAAAACTCACTTTATTTTTTGTACAAGTTTTTTCATCTCGACATGAGTATTTTAAACATTCGTTCTTATTATTTAATATATTAGTATACTGATTTATTTATCAAGATAAATATTTATTTGATTTAAATATGTTTTATTTTTTCTAAAATTAACGAGTCTTGATTATGTTCTATATAAAGAAAAAAAAATCAGTAGTAGAAAAAAATAAATATTAAAAAATATAAAAGTAGTTAAAATAAAATTTAAGATACATGGGTTCTAAAAATTTGCATTGTTTTATTAGACCAGTATTCTAATGTATCTAATTTATGTTTATGCAATTTAATATAGTTTCTTTTAATTGAACAAGATTTTACTTGATATTGGTTCTTTAATATTTTGTTCTTTTATCTATGAATTGTTTTTATTTTGCATGTCTCTTCTTAAGATTTTTGTCTTGTATAGTAGTTCTTCAACAAGATTTAGTTCAACCTTAAATGTTTATCAATACAGTGATGGTTCACTCCTCTTAATTAGGACCAGACATCCTATTTCATAGGTGAGGTTTATAAAATCTTTTATGTGATGATTTTAGAGTATATTTCTATGCTACAATGTTTTTAACAACTATTCAACTCATTTTTCTCATTTTTTTTTGTTGCTCTCAATCTTTTTATGGAATTCAAACAATCGTAGTTTCTCCTTGCCGAATTGTTTTAGGAGTATTCCACAAGATAGTCCAATGTTGCATGTCAAATTCTTGGTAAAATTATGTGAAACCTTTGTCAATGAATGTCAATGGTAATAATTAGAGAACTACATATTGACATATTTTGTTTTTCTACATTAATTTTTGTCTTTGTTAGACTATTATCTTTATTGAAGGTTTGGTTTTGATCCATTTTAACGAGGAATTTGCATTATCTCGTAAATGGTAGAAAATGTTTGTTAATATTTATCTCCCAAGTGGTGAAAGTTCAAGGTGAGGTGATTTGATGAAACATTTTCAATGCAAATGTGTATTAGATTTTCATGTTGTTTACACCTTAGATGTTTCTTGGTATATTCAACACAATCTCTCCTTTTTCAAAGTTGGTCAATAACAATCAGAGCATAAAACTCGTGTCACCGTCGTTTTTTATCCCTAAGTGTAGTCTTCATATCCTCCTATGTAGCTTTTTCATCATGTATTTGGCTCGTGTATGGGTAATTCATCTCACGAGTGATGTTGAAAATCCATGTTTAAAGGATTTGTTCCTTACTAGTATGAATCAAGATGTCTTCTTATTGAATGTTTTTTCTTCCTTGTTGTTGTGACATGTCCTTAAGTGAAGATATATTATAGGGGTGTAATCCAATTGGATTCTTGACTTATTGGTGTTCAATGAAGTATAATGGGTAAAGTATAGACAATGTTGTTCTTGGGACTTTGATTAAAGTTTGATCTTTTGTGAGTTTGTCTCAATTGGTACTTAGTTGTGAAAGTCTTTCAACTCTTCAAATTACATGAACTTGATAACCTCAAAGAATGGATATAGTTTGAGTATCATGACCATGTGGTGTAACATCACCGCGAAGTTTAGATTTCTTATGTTCATCGCTACCTTGTTGAATATTTTCATGAATTTCTTTAGTGAATCTCTTTTTCTTTCCTAATGTTAACATGAGTAGCGAAGGTCATGTGATGTGTTTGCCACAAATTACATGTTGAACTTAGTCACAAATGTGTTTTAGTATTGAAATAATCTATAGAGGAAGTGGGTAACTTATGAACTAGCCCAAAGTTGCTCCTTTGAGAAAGATGGATAATATTAGACAAAAGATATCATTAATTGAAGTGTACATGCTAACTCGAGTGAAATATATATGTATTTGTATTCATTTGATTCTTTGTATCATCATATGCCCCCGTGAATCAGAAGAAACACTAATACAGAAAAAATCTTGACCTAACCCAAATTTAATTGAAACATTAACATTAATATTATTCTTGCCCGTAGCTCGTTCTTACAAACTCTTGGCAGTTCCATGAAAGTGACTAAATAATTCACTGGTGTCATGCTCATTGTTGTTAGTAATTCAGCGAACTCACCTTTTCATAATAGTTCAAAAAAATTGCATGCGTATTTCTTCATTAACATTAAGCCTAAGAAACCAATGGATGGATGGAAAAAATGCTACTTTAAATTTTTATGATCACGAGAAGTGCATAATTTCTAAGGGTATTCGGTTCGTTTCTTCTGGCTAAAGCACTGGATTAAATAACTACCTATCTTAAGAGTGATGAATTACAATGATCCCAAATGCACTAGATGGGACACATGAAGAATAACATGGACAAAAGAAAAGTTAGAAAAAACAAAAATCGATGATGACCACATTAGACGAATCATTAAATGAGCATTTATAGAGCCAAAAATACAGCAATTGCAGATATCAAATACTTAAGGCTACACACTTGCAGGTTCGTACTTCCACTAAAGGGGCTTGATGGTCCAAGTGCCGTTGGAGGTATACTCAATCCACCACTCGAGTTTGAACTGATGAAAAAAAATCCATGAACATATAAGAAATTTAAAACGTACCAATTAATTCTTGGGTCTATTTGGAACTCTTTTTTTTTCCATAAATAGTTCTAGGAGACAAAAAAAGGAAAAATAAAATTCATTTATACATGAGTTAATTTGTGTACCTTATTTCTTAAAGCTTATCCAAAATCTGATTTGTAATTCGTAGATAAACTAATTTTAGTTTATAAAAAAAATCTTCTTTTTCTCTATTAGAAGTGTTTACAGAAAAAAAAAAATCACCAACAGACCTTAAGTCTAATAATCTAATGTATCAAGGATGTATAAAGATTAAGATTCTATACCTTCCAGTAAATATACAAGACGAGGAACCTGAAACAAAGTCCACAGAATCAATTGGTTAAGTAACTTCCTACAATTCCTCAACACAAAGATATGACAATACTCACAAGGAAATGTTTCAGTGGCACCCATATTTATAAGATGCATGTTTGAAAAAGTCCACACCAGTAGTTTCTCAATTATGCAATTATTGGTTTTAGCTTTTCAGGTTACAATGAGATATTTATAGTAGCCTATTAGGTAGAGCTCATGAAGCTTCAACAGGTTTTATATCTGGGCCCTGAGGATCATAAATACTGCTATCATATTGCCAAACCAAAAGAACAAACTTCTGAAACTCTATCAAACATCAAAGAGGTGAGTGGTCTGGACATTGAGCCTTACAGAAAAGAGACCAGCCACTATGACATCTTTACCAGAAACTAGGAATAGAATCAGCACAAAGGCAAAGATACGCACCCAGTCAATAGTAATACTGCTACAGACCCAATTACCTAGGCTGAGGCATTTCTACATAACAAGATAATAGACAACTGAAGTGCAACTTACAGACATTGTCACTCTAATTCAGTAACTACTATTATCAAGCAATGAGACTGGAGCCAAGAGATGATGCTGTATTACACTACGATCAAAGAAGTAAGGGATACATAATTTATTTGAATATTCTACAGAGTAGTGGCTCTATGCTTTTGAGGTGATGCCAATGATGGTAATTAAATTCAATTTGAACTGTACAAACCTAAAACTTTACATTGCTCTTACAATGATTCAAAGACTAACTTTTTATCTTGCTAAATTTATATAATAGTAGTAATAATAATAATAATATGAAAAATAGAGACAAGGTCACCAAACAAAGTTTTACTATCCCACTATGTTTTGCAGGGGGAATTAGAAGTATTTATTCAACTTCAACCTTAAGCTAAGCCATAGATGTGTGGTGGTGTAATTTGGAAAGCATGTTGGTATATATGCCTATAAATTGAATAGTTATAATATAATTGCTTTCTTGGTCCATTTGTCATTCAAATACATATGATACAATGACCAATGATGTTCTCAAATTTCCTACAACTGTTAGTGCGCAATTTGGGAAAAAATGGCTATATGAGATCCAAAGAAATAAGTTGAAGTATCACAAGAGAAAAATACCAGAATGAGTTAAAATAGAAATAAGAAACCATATAAACTTACTAGGATCCTTAGAAGTAATTGTAGCGGTACCATCAAAGTCGCAAGTTCCACCACCATTATGCTTTTTCTGATAATAATCATTATAAGCATAAGAGGCATGACTTTTCACATTATTGGGGAGATAGCATGGCTGGCCCTGTTGAATTGCAGCACAATTTGCTCCTCCTTGTCCACATGCCCAGCTCAGGCCAGCTTGCAGCTTATCAGTGTCTGCTCCGTCTTTAGCCACACAAAAAACTCCTGAAGAATTTCCAGTAATCTGGTCAGAAGCACCAAAACTCAAAGGAAAAACGGTACTCCCATTGGTATAAAAGATGCCCCAATTTTTTTCGGATACAGGCCCATTCCTCTTGTCCTCATTAAACAATTCATATATATATGTATTGATGGCTATGTTTGGCTGACTAGGAGGACCTGAATCATTCATGACCCGCTGAATCATGTTATTAATGTAGAGTTCAGCATTTTCTTCAGTAGCATCTGGTTCATTGGCCCCACCAAATGATGGCCAGCCAGTCTCTGTGACTATAATGGGTATATTATTGAAATTTAAGGCTTCTATAGAGTAGTAGGTAGCATCCACCATAGCATCAAACATACTGTTATAATGAAACAGAGTGTTTGGGTCAACAATTTGCTTCACCGAAGGGAGAGGTCGGAAAAGAGCATATTCGATAGGGAAAATACCATCTCCTTTAGTGTATCCATAATAAGGGTAGGCATTTAACATGTAGGAGGAATTGGTATTCTTCAAAAACTGAAGGAGTTGATACATAGTACTGTTCCATGAAGAGTTAAAGCTGGCAGCAGAAGGAGGAAAAGGCTTAGGGATAATATCCATAGATTGAGGAGTTGAAACTTTGACCTGGAAGTTAAGGTTTGCAGCAACCAGGGCTTTGTGAAGAGAATTCATGGCAGGAACCAGAACAGGGGCGACATTTGGGATTGTGGAAAGAACCTCACTCCCAACTGCTATTGCTGTAATATTGGTGGAAGGGACATAAGCAACAACATTTTTATTAATCCAGGCTGCAGCTGCTGATGGAGATTCTCCAATCTTCAGTACCTCCTCATTAGTGACACCAACAATTACTTCAATACTAGTGTTAGAAAGTGCTTGTAGTAAGTGCACATTAGCATCATACAAACGCACATGGGTAATTTGATTAGCTTGTAGAATGTCAACTATATTTGAAGCAGATGGCATATCAGAAACATCAGTGCCAATGTTTACCCCCACCAATGCACCTGCAAGTTAAACAATTAGATCTAGCTTCAACTGAAAAATATAATAGACAATCAAAGCCGTACATCCACATCCCTAATCACTTCCCCTTCGGGTAACTATAACACATTTATTAAAATAAACAACCTGAACAACGTACAAGACATGTGGTCACTCTTTTATGTAAGAAAAACAGGACTCTTGACTGTAAAAATCCGTGCTTGTAACTATCAATCTCAATCCAACAATAGAGGAAACACCTCATCAATTGTAGTTAATAAATAATAAATGCAAATGCAAGCATAGGAGACTCAGGCCACTCGGAGTCAGCTTGATGAACTAATGACTTTGCGTGCAGAATCTGATAGACAATGAAAAGTACTAACAATAGCAATTAAGTTTCAAACAATTAAAAGATTGAACTGGGCCATAGATCCTGGTCTATGGCCAAAGTAGAATATATAAATCCAATGTCACAAAGCCAATGCCAAGATAAGTTTCACTTTATTTAGGGGAATGCATGACTATTGGCTAAGCTGTCCCCTAACATCCATTTCATTTAGACTTAAAAAACGTTTTACATATACTTTTATATAAGTAAAACAAAAAACTGTTGAAAAATTAAAACCTATCACATGATGGTGTGCCCAGAAACAATATTAAAAAAAAAAGTTCCAATACAAAATTAAATTGACACACAGTGCAACTGCTAAATCAGTCTGGACAATACAGTAAGTAGACTGCTCATAAGAACAAAAAGAGAGCAGAAAAGTCAATTTGAGATATTCAGAACAAACACACACAAAATAACAGAACAGGTATAAATTACCTAATGTAGTGGTGAGCATAGCAATAGTTAGCAACAAAACACTCGCAAACCATGTTTTAAGCGTCATCACATCCAACACAACCTCAGCCACGAAGCTCAGCCCAATATTGCTGCCCAGCAAGCCTTGCTACCAAACTTCAGCAAAGAAAAACATGAAATCACATTTTGAACAATTAAAATCACCAACAAAACACAGACAGGAAATTAACATATACAGAGACCAAAAGTTGGACAAAACAACAATAACCAATGTACAATCCCACATGCACTCTAGCACAAAACTGACCTACACAAAATCAAATCTAGTAAGAGCAAGCTTTCCAAATAGGTACATTGTGCACATCAATGCTCAGTCAAAAAATAAAGATTGTCTTTTTATAACATTTTCTAAAAATGGAAAAGAAAGAGAAGTGGGATTCCCCTTTTATTACGAAATAACCTAACCCTCCTAAAAGGGTTTGCAAAGAAAGCAAGAGAAATGCAGAGTATGGACCTGATTTTGTTAGAACCTGTAAAGTGGGTGTTGGGTAGCTACTATTCACAAGTTCAAAGGTGGGACAGAACAAAACAGACCAGAAAAAAGGCAACAGCTTTGAGCACAGTAGCACTTAGCAGAAACTGAAACAGTGAGAAAATTGAATTGGGAGATTTGGGTTGCAATGTGTAGGTGCTGTGAAGTATCCAACTAACTAGTGATTTTTGTGTTGGGAGAAGAAATGGGAATGATTTGGAGAAGAAAGGGAGAGAGAGGTGAAGGAAGAGGTAACAGCGCTCACTCACTCCCCACTGAGTTATTACTAACAGACAACATTACATCCACATCATTGCCTTCCATTTTGCCCTATGTTCTTCTTTACTTCTCTCTTCATTTACCCTTTTTTCACATTTTTTATGTATCTGCACATGCACCTTTTTATTTCTTTATTCATAAATTCATAAATAATGCATGCACTATAAAGCTTCTTTTTCATTCCTTTAATCAAATTATTATTCCCTCCTTAATATATCACATTTCTAACATAATAACACCTACTAATAAAACTAGCTAATTTAATTTAATTCATTTTTATTATTATTAATTTTTCAAAATGTCCTTTTTATTATTTATTAATACAAAACACAAATACTAATAATATTTAATATCAATAAATAATAAATCTAAATCTAAAGTTGTATACAAATTATAAAATCTTTTATGATAACATATACTTCTATTAAGAATGTTATCTAGTAGTTGCATTTAGATCCAATAAGACTGTTTCTTAAAAAAATATACCTAAAAAAAGAAGTTCAATATAATTGATATTTAATCCTAGAAGTTTCAAAGTTTGCTAAGTAGTTTATTGCATAAATAATTAGGAAAAAAAACTACATTCACCTCCTTTGAATTTACTTTTGAATGGCATTGAATTTTTTTAGTTTTCTTGAAAAAAAAATATTTATCTTGTGCATGCATAGGATAAATC
>Ga0123341_1001687_pt1 | contig 17127 bp, 15 predicted proteins | sample Turbeapinknodule_FD_89959 | JGI IMG/M metagenome (GOLD analysis project Ga0123341, IMG submission 89959) | Root nodule microbial communities of legume samples collected from Mexico - Turtle bean Mexico pink nodule | ecosystem: Host-associated > Plants > Roots > Nodule | place: Mexico: Nepantla...
GAGCTTTTGAGCTTCTACTCTAGTCTTATCTTGAAGGACCATGGTTTCCTCAAGTGGCGGCTTCCACACTCATCTAGGAGCATCCATACTTCTAGTGGCGTGATCATCCAACCTATCTTCCATTTTTTTGCAAGATTTCTACATATATTTCCTTTTCTCCCTTGTTTCAAGTGCAACTGGAGTTAGAGAGCTTTTGGCATGCTTTTCACTTGTTTTACACATTTTCTGTATAAATTGCATGCCTATTGATTTATGAATTTTACTACAATTTGCCCTTATCAAAGGGATACACCTAATCCCCTCAAGTAACTCGTTCAAAAGTCTTTCACTAAGTATTCTCCACCTCTTCAGGTACACAAGTATTCTCCACCTCTCCAGGTACACAAGTATTCTACACCTCTTTAGGTCACCAAATATTCTTACTCCTCTGTAGGTCATCCAATATTCTTACACCTTTGCAGGTCACCTAATATTCTTACATCTCTATAGGTCACCTAGTATTCTTACACCTCTGCAGGTCACCAAGTATTCTATACCGTCACCAAATATTCTATACCTTTCTAGTAAATCATTCTAATCTCTCCCTAAGATTAAGACCTCTCAATACAATGAGAAAACACTCTCGTTCAAAGAGAACAATAAAAGCTGATAGGGTATACTTCACATAGTGAAAGATTTACAATTGTTAAGCTCACAACCCAATCTCACAAGTCGCTCTTCTAAGCAGATGTAATATTCACAGATCGTCTAATGGCCTTAAACATAGGGAATGTCTAGTTCTTCTGTAACCAAATTTCCAATCTTCAAAGGGACATAATTCTTCACTGGGAAATCTTCAAAATCTTTGTAAAGGATAACCAAATTCGAGTCTTTCTCTCCAAAGCAATTTTTCCAACATTAGATATTTTAGGAAGACCGTCCAATGGGTGTGATAGGTAAGATCGTTTAGTCTTTCTTCAGTGAGACTTTCTAGACTTCAACGCGTTGTAATTCTTCATTTGAATTATTAATAAAATTTAGAATCTTTGCATATGGTCAAGATTAAGATGAGAGAAAAATATATTTAAAATTTGTATTTAAGAAATGATTCTAATTATGGTCTAGTTTCATCCAGTTATGCATATTTTTTCTAATATAATGGATTTTACTCTCATTTAGAGTATAAAAAATTTATTCTAGATGCTTTAAAAGTGAATTGAAATGTACTCGTCAATTGTATGAGAAATATAGTCCTTCTAGAGTTAACATAGGGTGAGTCAAAATGTGCTTTGGCATGAAATAACTTTAACTTGTCTTTCAATAAATCTTTGATATTGACTTGGGTTGTGAGATTTTCTTTGTAGATGTGAAGATGAGAACATTCTCTACAACGTAAAATAAGCTCATAAAGGTTTTCATTAGTTACAATGTTAACTTAAGATATTGTGTGCATGTGTATCTTCTGATGTGGTCCTTGCTTATCAGGCAAAGTGCAAAAAAACACATATGTTGTATCATCTTTTAGATGAAGCACATTGAGTCTCATGATTTGTTGTGTAAATCTTATTTCTTACAAACAAGCATATTTATGTTTTGTACTTTGCTATTTTAATAATACTTAATCAAAATAAATAGTGTTTGATTAATATTTCTTTAACAATTATTTATTCATTACTAACAATCAAATGAGTAAGAAACTGAAAAATATGCAATATTATTCAAGTATTTGTATAACTAAATATATCTTTTGATTACTTAAAATCTATATTATAGGAGTACAAAAGTTTATAAATACATGATAATGTCATAGGAAATAATTAGTCAAATTTTTCCATTCAATACATTATAATAATATTTTCAATTATTCTTACTACTTAAACATTGAAAAATGTTTTATGGGTGGATCTTACTTGTTCTTGTACAAGAAACTCAATCTTCATCTCTTAAAAAGATAAACTAAATTCTTCATAGACACTGTTCTTTCCACCTCAAAAGTACAATACTCATTTTTGGTAATAACAAGAGAATATGTTTTTCTAAAATAAATTTTCACTAAAGTCTTATATTTAATAATATAAGTAAAGAAAAAAGTAGTTATAAAAGTAAGCTATGAATCTTTGGTGTAAAAATTACATGTTAATTAATATTTTGTTTGAGTCTTTATATATTTATATGTCGTGAAGTCGTTAAACTTAATTGTGTCTTTATTTATATATGTATCTAAGTATTTTTATTTGAATTTCTCTCGAGGTGTGCTATAACTAAAAAAATATCATTTAATAATTTCTTAAGTGTATTAAAGGAACTAAATAGTTATATATATCCTGAGAGTAAAAATTAGATGGCATCTTTGAATATAATTACTTACTTTTATTTGTATTTGCATGGACATTGTTCTCTTGAAAGAGATGATCATTCGTTATTCCTTGAGATCACTATTCCACATGTACTTGACGATGCTATGTTCTACCAAAGCTAAACCAAAGCAGTGAGTAGAAACTGAGTTTTACAGCTACCAAACTACGAATCTTTCTTTGCCCCTACACTTCCATGATGATGCTATTCACTGTTGCTTTGGGAACATGCAATACTATTAGTTACTGTTACCAAATTCATGACCTCACAATCATTACTCAACGCATATTCCAAATAGGAAAACCAACCATTATTGTTTGTGAAGGCAATGAATGAGACAACATCATCATCGATGATAGCTTTATGATCCACCCCACACATCTTAGTGCACCTGATTTGAGTACATCATGCCATTCTAATAATTATCTTTTGCCCACTTTACTTTCAATTCTCTGTTGAATTTTTGTGTTGTTGTGTTTTTAAAATGTACTGGTTTTAATATATTAGAATAAATTAAGGACAAAACCAAAAACCAGCATAGTTTTTTTAGACAAGAATGGGATCCTTTGTAATATATATTGTTTTCTTTGTAAGAATTCATTAGAATAAAGGAAGACCTAACGAAAGGCCAAAGGAGCACAAGGTACAGAAGGAAGTCCCTACTAGAAAGTGTGCAATAATCTTCTTAGTCTTTATTTAAGCGTGTTTGACTTGATTTTGTCACCATTGAGTCTTTCTTATATGCGCATTTAACTTTTCAGATTTACTTCTCAAAAGAATAAGTTTACTTTAAAAAGTAAAAGTAAAAAATAATAGCCATTAATCTAAAATGGTGGTTTAAGTTGAATAAAAATAATTAATTGACATCATGTTAGGACACGACTCCACATCAGAGAGATTCATTGGCTAGAAGGAGCAATTTTGGATAAAAAAATATATAATGTAACACAAGTTTATCCTTGATAGTCAATAGACTCTTTAGTTAAAAAAATTATGTAATTCCAAAAATATCACCTTAGTTAATATTTTTTTTCCCTTTGTATTTGTTAATTTGTAGAAGAATTGTTGAAAAAACTTAGTATTAGTGTTTTCATTTCTTACTCCAAGCCTTCCAAATTCTAATCCAAAGATTTGGAAAACATCCTTCAAACTAATCAAGATCGTCTCGCGGCCATCCAAACTCAAATGGAGGTTAAACCAGACCAATATTGAAACACTCGATTGCACCTTTTAAGGATGACCCAGGCCGCTATCCGAGTGCAATCGGGAAAAGCAAGTTTATCTTACTTATTTGAATAATATAATTCGTTATGTTGTCAAAAGTAGGGGGAAGTGTATGATCTTTCCAGTCAAGCGATAGAGGTAGAGGCTTTACATCAATCGTCTACGCTAGGATGGAGCTGCTGTCAAGTGAGGATTGGCCAAGGGGAGTGACATCATGTAGTAGGGTACAAATAAGCCAGTTAAATAGGATAGAAAGTGTACGATGAAACACGTGTTGTACGTAAGTGAATACAGATCACGTGGGTTTGTTTTGATCCGCTTTCGAGCTGTTGAGTGAGGATTGCTCCATCTATGAAGAAAGAACGCAGGGGCCTATGTTCGTTGTTAGTCCCTGAAGACCATCCTCAATTGTTTCATATCAAGCCTTAACCTTGAGATTCGTAGAGAACTTACCATACTTAACCTATATTCTATTTCTCAAGTTATTGGCCTCACTAAGCTCACAAAAGACAAAATTCGCGACTTTCATTGTCCTTATTGATTCAGGAAGTTCTCACAAAATATTGCAATCCCGAATTGCACACCACCTACATTTACCCATTAACCCAACCCACCTTTCAAAGTAATGGTTGACAATGATGCTTTCATCACTTGTTAGGGAATTTGTACTTCAGTGGATATATCCCTCCAAACCTCTATTTTCACCATTTCATTATACCTTCTACCTATTTTTTTTATCAGCAATAAAAAATAAATAAATGGGAACCACTTCAGGGGTGGTCCAACCCTTATACAGAAATTACCTTACCAACCTCCTAACTAAAGACACCTACCAGAAACCCAAACGGTCTTAATGAATCATCCTCATACAATCCAAAGGATTCATCACCCACATAGAGTAAGGAAATACAACACAACTGGACTTTGCAAAAATCCAAGACCAAACCTTTACCTGCATCGAAGCAAACACTTCTATCGCATCTGCCACACCCCTATTGAAGATGACAAAGTTCCTGTGTTTCCAAATTTCATTCACTACTCCAACCCAAATTGTACTCCACACAACGTTGAACGAATTTGAAGCCTGACACAACCTGAATTGTAAAAAGTTTGACTTAGGGTCCTCGTGAATTACAAATGAAATTCCAAGCCACTCAAAACAAAGACTCCAGACACGCCAAACAAAGTTTCAAGTAGAAAACAAATGACTAGAAGACTCTTCCTCTTTCCCGCACTGTCTACCTAAATAGAATGAGTAGATGTGGTTTTAGGGATTGAATGGTTGCGAACATTAGCTCCTATTCAAGTAGATTTTTCCATTTTGAGTATCACCTTCACTCACCTTAACAAACAAATCACCCTCAAAGCTACGATCACACCTACACCAACACAAGCCAATTATCATCAATTTTTCCAAATACTATCCATTAACACCATGACTTCCTTACATTTTCTCTCTATTGAGGCCCTTATCCATCCTCTCTTCCAATAGAATCCAATTTACAAACACCGTCTTCCCCCTCTATCATTTACCTTTTTCCATTAAGTGCATCCTATGCCAATACTAGTCTCCATTCAAAACACCTCATGGCATGCCACAACAACGACCCCATGACCATCACATTCCTTTCCTCCCCAATACTACCCATATCAATGTCAAACCCTATTAATACCCCCATTCTCAAAAAAATACCATCTCTCACCTTATTGCAGAGATGCTTCGGGAAGGTTTCATTAAACCTAGTACCAACCTTTTTTCTTCCTCGATCCTACTTATCCAAAAGAAAGATAACACATGGAAATTTTGTGTAGACTACAGAGCTTTAAATGTAGTCACCATACGTGACCATTTTCCCATACCCACCATAGATGAATTGCTAGATGAACTAGGTTCAACTACAATATTTACTTAGAATGGCTTGTACTTAGGGTATCACAAAATTAGATTCAACTCCAATGACACTCACAAAATAGCTTTCAGGACCACTGATAGACATTATGAATTTCTAGTCATGCCCTTTGACTTGACCAATGCACCTTCAACATTTCAAACAACCATGAATGACCTCTTAGACCCTATCTTAGACGATTTGTTTTAGTATCTTTTAATTACAACTTAGTCTATAGTCCTACATTTTAGGATCTAACTCATTTAAAGTTTATTCTGGATTTGTTATAAACAAAACATTTTTTTGCTAAGTTATTTAAATACACTTTCACTACCACACGAGTTAGCTACTTGGGCCATATGATTTCCTCTACAGGAGTTACCCCAAATCCAGACAAAGTAAAAGCAATCATTGATTGGCATCAACCACGTTTACTTATGGATCTACGTGGATTTCTTGGTCTCACTGGTTTTTATAGAAATTTTGTTTGCCAATCTAACCTCTCCTCTCGTGGATTTATTACACTATCAGAAGTTTACATGGATACCTACAACATAACAAGCTTTTACATTATTTAAATTACTATTCGCATAAGTTCCTACATTACGCCTTCCAGACTTTACCCAAACCCTTCATTGTAGAAACAAATGCCTTTGCTGTCATTGTTGGTGCAACGCTCAGCCAGGCTAATCACCCACTCTCCTTTAGCATAAAAATGTGTCCCCGTGTCCAAGCAACATCCATGTATGTATGTGAAATGTATTCAATCATAAAAGGCATAAATAAATGGTATTAGTACTTGTTGGAAAATCTTTTAAAATTTCATAGATAAAAAGAGTCTCAACACACTCCTCTCTCAAACAATTCAAACACCAGAACATCAAAACTTGACGACCAAATTACAAGGGTATGATTTTAATATCATATACAAATCTGGAAAAACCAACGTGGTAGTAAACTCCCTCTAAAGCTAGTAATCCTCACCTCCTACCCTGTTGCTCGCCTTCTCATCCCCTTATAGCCATTTTCAAAGAACTACAACAGTTCTTCTCCACAAGTGAAGGCTGCCAAATCATCTAGACTTACACCCATTACCAGCCCCTGCCCAATCAATTCTCCACTCACCAGGGCTTGTTCTTCTTTCGCCATCAAAGTTTCCTCCCAACAACTAACAACTTCTGCTACCACATCATCCGTGAATTGCATGAATGCTCCCTAACAGGACACTCTAGTCTGAAACCCACACTGGCAAGGGTGCCATCTTCCTTTTACTGGTTAGGATGGACTCGAGAGGTCAAACACTTCATTCAACACTGCTTTGCATGTCAACACAAGAAATAATTGGCATAGAAACCCAATGGATTAATTTAACCCCTCCCAATCCCAAATCAAGAATGGGATTACCTCTCTATGGATTTCATCACTCACTTACCATCATCGGCTGAGCACACTGTAACTTGGGTAATACGTGATCGTCTAACCAAATAGGCTCACTTCCTTGGCTTACCTATCCACTACATGCCTCAGAACTTAGAGCCTCACTCCCCAATTCTCCAGAGAAATTTTCTGCCTTCACGGACTTCCCAAATCCATTGTCTTTTATTATGATCCCATTTTGATCATCACCTTTTGACATAACCTACTCAAAGCCCAGCGAACAACACTATAGTTTAATTTATCTTACCATCCTCAAATGAATGGTCAAACAGAAGTCCTAAATAAAGGGTTAGAAGCTTACCTATGTTGTTTCACCAGTGACCACCCCTCACTACTCCCCATTGGCACCGCCCATTTCCACACACTTTACGGCTGACCACCCCCCACCACCCTGGACATGCTTCATACACCTTGAACCGAAACCACAATTCCTGATCTCTTGCACCAACACACCCTCGTCATCAAGGCTCTAAAACAGAACCTCCACCAAACACACCAACACATGTGCGATCAAGAAAACTGTCACGTAACGACTACTCTTTCGACGTTGGTGACAAGGTGTGGCTTCACCTCCAACCATATCGACAACACACTATCGAGTGACGACCATCCCTCAAACTTGATCCACGTTACTTGTACCCTTACAGATTGCTCATCGTATAGGCACGGTGGCCAACAAACTCTGCTTGCCCCACCCTCCTGTATCTACCCAATTTTTTACATTTTTCTCCTTCACCCTTTCAAAGGAAACCCACCCTTAAACTCTTTCATTCCAATCTCAGGAAATCCCCAAGTACCTCTAAACCCACTGTTTACCAAAAACACTCAGCCACTTAACACTCTGACACCACCTCCCCTGCCTACCAATAATCAAACACGACATATTTCACCTAAAGTTGTTACCCACGTGCCTCAGTCCTCCTCACCCATTGCACCCACCATCTCACCCATTCATCCTCTACCCACAATGGAAGACAACCCTAACTCAAAACCTCTTTACCCACCACCCACGAGCCCACTCCAAAAACACACCCTTCTCACTTTGAGGACAAAGTGACTAGTCCAACGGATGAAATTGTTAAGACACAATCCAACATCACATACATGCCCAATAAACAAAAGGAGCAAATAGAAGGAGCAACCTCATTAGATGAAAAATTATATAATGTAATACATATTTATTCCTTAATAATAAATAAGCTCTCTTTTAGGTCAAAAACTATGTAACTCTAAAAATATCATTCATTTAGAAGATACTGCTTATTAAATAATGCACGATAAGATTTTTACCCTAGTTTAATACTCTTATTTCCTCAGTTAACTCTTAGTAGAACTGGATCAAAAACCTAGAATATCCAGTATCATCTTAACATTTAACCAACACTCTTATTATTTTATTACTTAGGAAAAGAAAAGAAAATGGAAATAAATTAAAAGAATAATAAATAAATTACACAAGTAGATGTGGTAAGGTTATTTGATAAATGAAGTTCCCTGTCTATACCTACCTGCCATAAGATCGAGAATATCAAAGAGCTCAGGTGATTGTGTAAATCTCCTAATTGGGCCTTCATTGCAATAAATGATAATTATGAATGAAACAACCTACTCAATGAGCCTTTACTGATGAACGACTATTTATGAAGCAATAAATGACAATTATATTGCCAATCCAAGGGTCGTCACCTAAGAGATCTATAAATACCTACTCTCTAGGAAGTACAAACTACTCTATTTTATATTAGTAACTCTCATATTTTAAGCACTTATCAAACAATTTATGCTCTTACTAACTTAAGCATCAGAGAGCCTTTTGCATGTGGACATCCCTTTTCTCCTTATGATCGATCAACACTACAAATTTTGGTCCACAGAGAAGTCATCTCTTGTCCACCTCGAAACTCTCTTAATCCATTTTTGGTAGGAACATTTGGCGCCCACCATGAGCTCCTAGTAAAACTTTTCTCCACGAACACCATAACAACTAGACATACCTTATCAACATAAGTTCTTCAAAAAACAACATGACCACCCAACTCGAGGTTATCCTCCGAAGGAAGGAAGAAAGCATGCAAAAGGCAATGGAGAAAGTCCTCGAACAAATGCAGGACTAGATTGAAAGGGATATCGCATCCCTGAAAGAGCAACACAAGGTGGAAGCTGAACATAACCGAGTTAAGATACAAGCTTTACAAGAGCAATTGATGGAAAGAAATGATGACCATACTCAAACTGGTAGGAATCCTACCCAGTATACGACAGAGTCTCAACAATTATCACTTGAACCATCTATTCGGCAAGAACGTACTTCTCCTTCCACATATACCCTAAGATCATCCTGGAGGGAGACTCGTTATGCTCCAATTCAAATATCATCGTGGATGGAAACTAGGGAACACAAACAAATACCATTCATGGTGGGTACCCAATCCTCCCCTCAATGAAATGATAAAAGCCAATCTAGAAGGTTTCCACCCCTTTACTTCTGAGGTAATGAGAGCTCAACCATCCCGAATATGGAAATGGTCGAGCTTGGAAAAATATTACAAGACTTCAGATCCTGAGGCTCACATAAAAGGATATATGACCCAAGCGAATCTATTCTCGGGGAGCATGGTCATACATTGCAAACTCTTTCCAACCATGTTGATGGGGGGTGGCCTTGTAATGGTGTTATTCCTTGCCCAGAAACTCCATTGGCTCCTTTAACACACTATGTGCACGATTCTTGGCCAGATTCGATGATCACAAAACAATAGTTGCGACGTCGACTTCGTTGCACAATGTAGTGCAAGGTGAAGAAGAAAGCATGCGACAATATATGGCACAATTTTCCAAAGCAACATTAAACATTCCTGACCTCCATCAGACTGTAGCCATGGATGCCCTACTTATAGGACTTCGTTCACGGAAGTTCTTAAACATCCTTTACACGGATCTTCCTGCCAATATGGATGAAATTCGCAGTCGGGTTGCCTGATACATCAACATTGAGGAGAATATTGATGCAAAAAAAATAATGAAAACCTCGGAAGTTGCCACTTCGGAACAATATCCCAAAAGAAAGCGAACTAAGAGATTTGAAGATTACACTCCCTTGAATACAAGTTGAGATGAGATCTTGCACGAAGAGTGCAACCTCTGGTTGTTGCAACTTCCGCCTCCAACAACCAGTCATACATCAACTCACTCGACCAAGAAGTGAAATTATCATCAAAACATGGACCACACTATGAAAGAATGTTTCAAGGTACGAGATCTAATCGAGTAACTTATCTTATGGCCACTTTGTGCAATAGGCATAGTCCAATTTTGGAGGACACTCCCCAAACATCTAAGGGGACTATCTTAATCCATTTTGGTAGTAACACTGCCCATCACACTTAAGTGGTTGGAGTATCTAATTTTTATATATGTATTCAATATTGAATTATAATTTCAATAAAAAAAATCTAATATCAAGTAACTTTTTTTTATGTTAGTTTTAAGTTTAAATAATCTTAATCCTAACTTGTACAATTTCCTTAAAAAATTCTAAATTTGAATGAACTAAAGGAGCGTGCGACATGTCTTGTCAATTAAACAAAGATGGAAAATACGAGGACAGAGCCAGTCATTGCCTTTTCCTTCTTCTACGCAAACAAAAGACAAAAGTTAATGGATCTCTTCATGATTCTAGTTAAAGAATATTGAGGAAAATATTTCATAAAAAATTGAATGAAAATGAATTATGATTGTGCGTGACAGGAGTATATTCTTTTTACTTATATAGTAGATTTTTTGAGGAAGGGTTCTAATTGTAATGTACTTAATTCAAAAAGATTTTCACATTCAAGTTAATAAAAGTTGAAAAACAAGAATGAAAAGTAAAGAAAAATAAATAAGTAAATACTTCCTTTAGTCAATATTTATATTCATATATTTTAGATTTTCTTGAATAAAAGTAAATGATAAAATATATTTAATTTTTGTTGTTGTGCTCATGATTTATTGTTTTGTTCAAATTCAATTTCGTTTAGGTATATAGTTTTGATGAAAATATCGAATGTGGTTAGGTATATCAAAGGTGGGTAAGTATATCAAAAGTCGATTAAATAATTAAACATGTAGTTGAATTATTTTATTCGTTTTATATAAGAATGAATAAAGTTTATATACGTTGACCTTTTGCAACTAATTTGGGTGTGATCGAATTTTTAAGATTGAGTTTAATTATTCTATAAATTTATGTTAACTGTCTTGGAAGAAAACATTAGTTCTAAACAAAGGGAAGAAAATAAAGCCGTTGAAATATTTTCAACAAGTATGCCTATTAGATGCTCATAGGTATGAGATCATTTAATGCAAAAAAAATATTTTTAAGACAGTCGTGAGAACAAGAGTATATGTAATAGAATAAAATGAACATTTTGTTTATATTAGTTTATCCTTAGCATAGGTTATGCTCAATTCTCCAAAGCATGCAAAGATTTCATTAACAATCAAATATTTACAAGTATTCTCACTGCCATTTTTAGATTACAAGTACAATCTTTCTAGACTATCAGTTAAATTTACCATGAGTTATAGCACGAATATACTATTCTTCTTCAAGTTATGCACACAAAGTTTTTTCAAGCTATACCACAAAAAGAATGTTGTTTGCAGGTTTCAACTCATAGTGGATGTGAAATAAAAAACTCTTATTCTAAGAGATAACTTCACACACGTGAACTGTGAAAACAAATAAAAAACACAAGAAAGGGTGGTTCCATTGTATTAAGACTTATCACAAATGTTTGCAAAGTTTTATCTGAAAGGCGCTAATAGATGAAGTTTATACATAAGACGATCTCATGCTATGAGCGTTTATATGTTTTAATGATAATAAAAACTATAAGGGGTATTGTGATAGGACAAAGTTCACTTGTGGGCAATATAAGATCAAACAACAAGAAAACACGATATGAGCAAGACTCACAAGATGTTATAGCTAGAAAACCTGTTAAAAGCAACAATGATATATGTTGATCAGACGATCCACTCTTCATGTTCATTCTTTAAATGATTAATATATTCAAGAAGAACTCTGAAAAAAGAAAGACCACTATGCAAAAAAGTTAATCATATGAAAAAGCATCATATAAGACGAAGTGCTCATCAAACTAAAGACATATCAAATGAAACTCATAGAGAGAACACATTAGAAGAAGCATCACACGATGGAGCTGAGAACGATCACTTAAGACAATCCAAGTGTTGAAGAACACTTTAGAAGCTAACATCAGATGAAACCCCTTTGGGCAACACAAAATAAATATACAAATTCATAAGCATCAGATAGACACTGGAAACTATACATATTAGACAATAAAATCATTGTCCAACCGTCACACAGAATACCATAACAGAGAAGTGTACATGCTTGATCTTTTACATTTTTAAAATGTTTTATGACACTGAGTTTATGTTTTTCAAATCTTATTTGGCTTTTCTGAATCATAGAAGATATTACTTTCAAATAAGATTATTGGATTAAATGATTTTAGAAAGATTTGAACAAACAATATTGCACTGAAAAAGCTTTCGAAAAACAGAGTTTGAATTGTTTCTATATCAGTTTTTTGAAACATAATTAATGAGATGATATTCGGGATAAAAATAGTTATCCTTCAACGTTCTAATTGAATATTAACTTGGAAAGTTTTTTAATGAAGAATTTAAACAAGGTTTAAATATGAAATATTTGAGAAAAAAAGTTTAAATAATTCATAGATATTCAAAGATATTATTTCAGTGATACTCATGATTAAAATTATAAATTATATTGTTCACTGATACTTATTTTATTCTCAGAAACTATCAAATGGAATTAAAGACTATATTGTTCACTGATACTTATTTTATTCTCATAAACTATCAAATGGAATTAGAGACGCGCACAAAGTTGGAAGTAGAAGTTTCATTTCTCAGCGTCTGATAAGAAAGTGATGAAATTGATAAGCAAGATTCACATGGATGAATATCAAAGCAATATCAAGGATGTACAACGAAGATATTCAAGAGAAATTTTATTCAAAGTGAAAATGTGTGGAAACACGCATTGAAAGCCTATTGATGCAAACCCGATCTTGAATCCTTTCTTGTTTTGGAGTTTGTAATTTTGAATGGAATTTGTGGAGGCAATGCGGAAGCTGGATGAAGGTAGAATTCAAATTAGAAAGACGAATTTGATTTTTGGAAGTAGAGGTTTAGAAGAGGTGAGGCCAACTTATAAAGAGTCATAGGCTAGACACACAGATTGGTGCTAACATAGAGTAAGCTTCAGTCAAGTGAGACAATATTTGGGCATAAATTTCTTAATCAAATCAAGTTGCATTTACAAGAGGCCTAGTACATTTATTTATAGTGCTAAAGGCAACCAATGTGCAAATTTTAACCCTAAAAACTCTCCACTCCCATGGTGACAATTGACTTTCCCTCATTGGAACAAATCCTTTCAAATTAGAGGTTGACAAGTAGCCTTTCTTCATTGGTGGAAATCCTCTCCATTGAGGAGATGACATGTGGACCTTCATGCCTTCCTTAACATTCTATGCTTTCTTTTTGCACTCTAGACATTTATTTGTGCACCCTAGATGGTTTAGAGTTGCATTGAGTCCAACCCATTTGTAACTCTAACTTGTCTCTCTTTTCCTATTTACTCCCTATTCTAATTGGCCTAATACATGATCCATGAAAATTAGCCCAAATAAAACCTACACTACGCTGCACAAATTTTCTATGCTAGAGAAATTTGTGGTGGTTAGATGGCCATCCATCACCTATATCAGAATATACCAAATTGAGTGTTTACCACAAAAAGGAGATGACCAATGCATAATAGAAATATCCAAGTCCAGATATATTCAAAGCTCAATGGAAAGAGTTCATAAAACCCCACAACATTGATGATTTCTTTCAAATGACTCCTTTTGATGATGTCAAAACGGGGGAGAAAAAAAATTACTTTGGGGGATAAATAAGAGTGTTGATGATTTGCTTTGTGGTGGAAAGGTTTTAGGATAATAGTTCGATAATTTAATTTAGGGAGTTCAGGATTTACTTTGGGGAAAATAGGTATTAAAATAGATTTTAAGGTAAATATTCCAGTTATTACATTGGAGAGGGGAGGTTTGGGATAATATGTCTATTTTTTAGTTTGTTTGTTATATCAGGATTTGTTCTCCTTTAGACTTTAAGAACATAAGTAATATAAAACCAAGTGTTTGATTGTTTCTGCTTTCGTTGTGCAAAGATATATACTCTGATATACACTATGATACTGATATACATTGATTCTAAAATATTCTGATGAAACACTTAAACATTAATATAAAATTGCTTTTAATATTTTATTGATGCTATATTTACTTATATTTTTTGTCATCATAAAAAAGGGAGAGATTGTTAAGACGCTAGACGATCTATTCATTATTAGACAATCTAATACGCGTTAAACGGTGTCTTGATGAGGGAGTCTATGGGTTTTGATGATAAGAAACACTATAAGATATGTTAAAAGTATAACAAAGGTAATTGATGTGAAGGTATAAAAGCTTAAAGGATAGATAATCTACAGTTTTAACATGCTAGACAATCTCATAATGATTAATTTGTTAGATGGTATAACTGTGCAAAATGTATTAGACGGTCTCATTGTGTTAAACATGTTAGATGGTCTCTTTGTTATATGGTGCTAGTGGAGCACAACCCATTAGACGCTCCAATCTTTGTCTTCGTGTTAGACGATCTTGTCATCATTTTCGCGATAGACAATCTAATGCATAAGGAATCTTCTAAACTTAATATTTTTTTAATCTAAATATGATTTCTAATTATTCCTTAATCATTTGCGAAACCCATCCAAGGAGGAAAATGTTTGTTAATTCATTCAAAAGACGGGTTTTCCTAGCTCATATAGTGGAAATGATTCTAGTCAATTGTTTTGATTAAGAAAATGCTTCAATGTCTTAATTAACTTATCTGGACATTTTTCATAATTTGTATGGAAACAATCTTTCGAAACCTAGTATTTTAGCATTCCTGATAATATTTGAATGAAATATATCTTCTGAATGAAATATAATCTATTTTAAATACATATATGCTTCAACGTTATAGAGATATGCCAGTATTAGAAAGTATTAGAAGGTTTTTGAAAATGGAGTATTAAACAATAAAGTTTTTGAAAAATAGAAAGAAGAAATTGTTTTAATTTCGAAACTATGATTTGAAAAATTAAATCTTATATAAAGTTTGATGCACTTCGACATTTATAAATTGTACAAACATAGAAAGTTTTTGAAATTATGATACTAGTAGGTTTCTAGTATTGAAGATCTTAGAATTAAGATTCTGAATTTAAATATATATGATTTTGTTGTTACCCAATTATTTTAATGTTGATTATTATTCCATCTTGATTAACATTGATGCACATATAAAAATCATTCATATTGATTCCTTACATACAAAATTATTTAGAATGTCTCCTAAATATCAATTTCTCTCATATTTATAAAGCCTCTTATCATTATGAACAAATGTTATAAAGCAATTAACATTTCAAATCTATTCCTAGCATTCAAATATGTTAAGCATTATCATTTAGGTCAGATGCTTAAAAGTATATTCCAGTCAAATCTAAGGCTCAAAATCATGAATAAAGATTCAAACTTTAATAATAAAATGACAATACCAATCATAAATCAAGAAAAAAATATTATAAATAAATATCACCTCAACACATAAGAGTTTGAACAGATTACTCTCAAACCCAAAGAGAAGAATTAGGCACTCATATTTGTCATTACAAGCAAGAAAAGAAGATTGGGAGTGTTTCTCCTTAACGTTTATCTCTCAATATCCTTCCAATGATGTCTAGGATTATGCTTCACGCCTTCTATTTAACCTAGTTAGGCTTGGGTTAAGTGAAATTTTGCACAAGCGGGATATTGCTTGCTTAAGTGAGTTTCACGAGAAAACGCCCAACTTCACTGGAGTGAACTCGCTTAAGCGAGCTTTGAGCAAGTTCCTCTGGAGTGATCTTGCTTGGGTGAGTTTGGGCGAATTTGGGCAAGTTTTCAATGTTCCAACTTTGTCTTTTCATCTTGTCTTTAACTTGTCCATTATCCTTTATCCCTTTTATCTCCATTTTCCCCTAAATTCCTAATATTAACACAAATTTGAGACTAAATCATTCATTTCCATCTTATAATCCAGAAATATGTAAAAAAGTTTAAATTCTTAAATTAGAAGTTGAATTATAACTATTTTATCAATTAAGGTCCATAAGTACCTATTTTTTTTTTTGCATGAAATATTACTGAATTATGACACTTATCATCATTTGAGTTGTGAGTTGTCCATTTTAAATTATTCACTTTGTGAAGTATACTAAATGAGCTTTCCTTGTTCTATCTTTGAAGTATTTTTGTCATATCTTAAGGGATCTTAGTCTCAAGGGGAGACTAAGACTAGTCATATCTAGAAATGTTATGATACTTATTGTTCCTAGATATGTTTTAATGTTAAGTCAATAGATGATCCAATACCCATCACACAATCTCATGTTATGAGTTTCTATATGTTTTTATGATAACAAACATTATAAGATGTGTTGTTATATGACAAAGCACACTCATGTGCAATATAAGATCAGACAAAAATGAAAAAGAAAATGAACACAAACTCACTAAACATTACAACAAGAAATGTTGTTATACGAAAAAATGATATACATTGATTAGACAATCCAGTCCCTATGTTCATTCTTTAAATTAATAATATATTCAAGAAACACATTGAAAAAGAAAGATCGTTGTGGAGAAAAATCAATTAGATGAAATGGCATCACATAAGACAAAGTCCTGGTCAGACAAAGCTTGTATCATATGAAGCTCATAGAGAGAATGCATCAAGTAAAGGATCAGACGATGGAATTGAGAATGATTCCATTAGACGATCCAAGTGTTGGTGAACACTTTAGAAGCTCACATCAGACGAAACCCCTTTGGGCAACCCATAACAAATATACAAATTCATAATTAGCATCATACGCACATTGGAGAATATATATATATATATATATATATATATATATATATATATATATATATATATAAAATTATAAAAATATAATAAGCGCGTTAGAGAAAAAAATATAAAAAAGGAGTATCTGCTAATGTTATCTCTGTGTTTTATATACAAATATCACTGCAAA
>Ga0123341_1001689_pt1 | contig 17118 bp, 10 predicted proteins | sample Turbeapinknodule_FD_89959 | JGI IMG/M metagenome (GOLD analysis project Ga0123341, IMG submission 89959) | Root nodule microbial communities of legume samples collected from Mexico - Turtle bean Mexico pink nodule | ecosystem: Host-associated > Plants > Roots > Nodule | place: Mexico: Nepantla...
AAATATTATAAATTAATATTAAATTAACTATCAAAATTAGCTACCAACTTAATAACTAAAATACAATACTTATCTAAAGTAATATAAACTTTTAAAAAATGAAGTAAAACATGTTCTATTGAAAAATTGAGATCTATCCTACCATTACACTTTCTCAAAGGAAAAATAAAATTTTCTTTTAATAAAGTATAATTAGCAATTTTACAGAAAGGTTATGCTTTATAACATTTTTTTAACATTATAATATTAGTTAGTTTAGGTATAATTTAACCTCACAAAAATTATTTGTTATGTATCATAAAACAGATAGAGAGGTACTACATATACATATTGCAATTAAAGTTTGAAGGAGTTTTTTTTTATCAACAAGAAAAATTAAATAAATATGAACATTCAAATAATCTAACCTTTCAACAAAACAAATCTCTTCAAACTCATTATAACTTACCAAAAACCTACTAAACTTAAAAAAAAGCAAACAATCCTAAAAAAATCTTACAAATACAATCAAACACTTCAAGTTCAAACAATAGATTTTAAAGTTCAAAAGTTATGTGATAAAAAACATACAATTCAAATGATGAATGCACCAAAAAGTAAACAAAAGTAGATTTAAATGTAACCCATGACTATACAGCAGCTTCGAAGAGGGCATGTGGCCCTCCCTCCCTACCAAAATGTTTGAAGTGGTATGTTTGAAGTGGTGTGAGTGTCTTTTCTTGCTTCTTATACTTATACTTGTTCTTACTTCCTTGTCTTCTCTCGCTTGGATTCCTTCCACTATTACCTCTTGCCCATACCCATAAGCACTTCATCAAAATCTCCAAAGGAGTAGAACAATTGTTGAGTGGGTGAATACTATTCTCTCTCAGCCTCTTGTACAAAAACACACGTAAGATGTTTCTCTTTTATATCTCATTTATCAAACGCTTACTAAACTTCTGCTTCACTGATTCATGTTAATTAATGGCACACTATACCAGTTACTCCTCCTGCTTTCAAATTAAAACTTAAGCTATAAATCAGATATAATAGTGTTCTAACAAAAGTTACATTAGCAACCTCATGAATTGGTGCACAAAACAATGACTCCAACTTTACATTAAAAGCAAAATGACAAAGAAAAGGGTGAGATGAAAAGAAGTGAGTTTTCCTCCTTTATTACATAGAAATTAAACCAAACAAAGGGGGTGAAAGTGAATCAAAAATCAGTGGGGAGAGGTGCATGGTGGTGGGTGGGAATGAAGGCATAGGTGTAGACAAGACCAGCCAAACCACCACCAACAAGAGGGCCAACCCAGTAGATCCAGTTGTTATGAAAGTCACCATTGACAAGTGCAGGGCCAAAGGAACGTGCAGGGTTCATGGATCCCCCTGAGAATGGTGCTGCAGCTAAGATGTTTGCAGAAACGATGAAACCTATGGCAATGGGTGCAATTGTACCCAGTGAACCCTTCTTGGGGTCTGCAGCAGTGGCATACACTGTGTACACTAATCCAAATGTGATGATAATCTCAGTAACAACTCCTTCTCCGGCTCCAACTCCCGCACCAACGCCGTGGATCGGAATACCCTGTCAACAGATACTGTTACTTCTCTTTTCTAACAAACATATCACAATTAACACAACCGTTAATGATAAATTAATAATTCATATTTTTCTTTACAATTACGTTATACTAATTATACTAATCTCTGTAACTGATATGATGAATAATAGAAGAGAAGTTATGGGTGTGCTTAGGCATGAAGAATCTGATGCATGAATGAGAATTTTGGCATGTTTGTGACACAATTGAAATCTGATATGAATGGGTTGAGTTTGAACTTACATAGCCAGTGACAAACTTGAGGAGAAAGCAAGCCACTATGGAGCCAAGGAGCTGTGCAATCCAGTAGAAAAGACCAGTGAGGATGGTGATGTGACCCCCAAGAGCCAGCCCAAAGGTCACAGCAGGGTTAACATGGCCACCAGAAATGTTGGCTCCAACAGCAACAGCAACGAAGAGAGCAAAACCATGGCTAATGGCAACACCCACCAACCCACCAGGATCAAGAGCTGCATCTGATGTCAACTTAGCTGCAAAAGATTTGGCACAACTCAGATTCAAGTTGACACTAAGGAAACACAACGTTGTTTAGGTGTTTGGTTTTCCAAAACTTCTGCATGTATACGTGCATAATTCAAAACACTTTGTTTTGTGAGTTATGGAAACTTTAAACCTAATTCAACTTCATAAAATCGGCTTCTAAATTTGAGGTCTGGATACACTTATATAGTATGAAATGCTCTAATTTCTAGTTGATATTAGATTTACAACACAACCTGAGTGATAACTCGTGCGTGAGACAACATATTATGGTGATCTGATAACGGTCCAATAGTGAGTGACTTGATAAGTCCAACAAGCACTCACTAGGATAGACTCGAAAATGACTATGATATCATATTAAGAAGTGAACTTTAACTCAACTACCGATTTATGAGGTAAGATTTGCACACACCTATATACTATGAAATGTTCTAGTTGAATTAATGTAACTCTATGATAAAGAAGCGGCATTGCGAATACAGAAGTGTGAGGTTATTAAATTGTCCATTGAAAGAGAAAAACTAACCATAGGCTATGGCTGAACCAACACCAGCAAAAACAAAGAGAAGGGTTGAGATGAACTCAGCAATGTAGGCCTTGATGGAGGCAAAACTGAAAGAATCATCTAAGCGTCCGAATGCTATTCCAGCCATGTTCAGAAACTTTGGAGGAGAGGATAATATAACAAAGTGCACTTCGGAGTTAGAAATATGGCACAAAAGGCTTCCATATTAGGAGCTATATAAATAGTAGAAATTATTATATAAAATAATTATTATTATATAAATATGGCTTCGGACTTTTGGCCCCTCTCTTTTTTTTTCATGCTGAAACCACCTTTTCTAAATAGTTTGGTTAATTATGATTATGTCATATCATTAATCTAGATTCAAATCTTTGTCTCATTTAATTAAAAAAATTGGCAATTTTTTCTTTTACTTTTTTTTGGTTAATTACAAAATCTAAATACTGTATTATCAGTGAAAAAATTGTGTGGTTACCTAATTACAATTTATTATATAAAATAAGTTGTTAGTTTTTATGATAATTACTTTAAAAATTAAAATTACCATAAAATTAAGAATGTGAAATCTTTAGATTGTGAATGTGAAAGATTAAACCCAATGATAAATCCTCAAAAATAAAGTTGGATTCAAAGTGTCTATTATCATTTTTTTTACTGTTTATTGTCACTTTTTCCAACTATTCTGATCATTTTCCCCCTAAAACATCATTGACTAAAATGGACACTTTATTAGATCCATCATTTTAATTAGACATAAAAATTGAAATAAGACATTAATCTTAATTTATGCTGAAAAAAATAAAAATAATGAAGGTATGAAGAGACTTGTTTTAAACACAGCTTAAAATTGCTCATTTCTAAGCAACAAAAAAACAATTAAGTGATAAGAACCTCTCTTCCTATACTGATCAATTTTCCAAAATGATTCATTCATATAAGCCACGATTGCTAATCAAAGAACTTCTCTAAGCTACTTTACAGTTAATTATAGCTGGCAAACCCCACCTTCCCCTATTTTAATTTTTCTTATTTTATCCAAGAACAAAAATGAATGTTCATCTTCTTTGTGTACCTTCAAGCACATTATGAAATAAGTGCTGAATATTTTCAATTTAATCACTTCTTTAACGATATTTTGTTACTATTAAGAAAGTAATTCTGCAACTAAATGTCATATATGTGAAAATTTACCCTACATATTGCCATTGCAGCAGCACATGTTTTCTCTCAGTTGCTGGTTGTAACAGGAATACAAAAAAAAATCATTCGTACAAAATTTTCATTTACTTGAACCTTTTAATCAAGGTATTATTCAATTTAAATCATTCGTGATTATCACTTTATTACATATAGACTGATTCAGTGAAAAGAGAATTAATTGAATCAACAAAAACCAGACACATAAATCTGAAGTTTTGGTTGAAAAAAAGGAATCCTTATCTGCCAACTATTCACAGGATAACGCCATGCAGGAAGCTACAAAATAAGCAACATTTCAGAATCGATAGTTGATTAGTTAATAACATAGTCTTTATTAATAGTTTTTTTTTTCTTTAGCCTAAGTTCACTTAAAGAATTCAAAGTTGAAGCAAAGATAATGACAAACTTGAAGTTCTCACTCGCACTGCCATATATTACATTATGCATGTCTAATTTTTTTAAATTTTTTTTTCATGTAGTATATATAATTTGATTTTCATTGTGACATCATTAATCATGTTACTTGATTTTCATTAAATTTATAGGACTGCCATAGAAAAGAAGTAATGAACGTGGCTTCAATATTTTTCAATGGCAGACAACTAGACATGCATAGGATAAAAGTGTAACAGAAGAAAAGTTGATAAATAATTTGACAAGAAATTCTGTAATAAAAACTAAACTCTGACTAGGACAGTAGTACTACTTCAGTTTTGGACCAAAACCCATTCTTTCTATTCTATAATACATGCAAAATCGGTCTTCAGTTTTTTGAAGATACCAAAATTATTTTTGGTTTTTAAAAATAATAAATAAAGATATTCTATGTATACAAATTGTAAGTCAATATGATAGCAGACTATTTGTATAATTTTAGTTCAATTCTTGTCCGTACTCTCATTATATACATCACTTTTAAGTAAGTCGAACGAAATTCAAATTTATATGTGAAAAACGAAAACATAAAATAGTAATTTAAGTAGTTGTCAGATCACATGCTCTTAAATATTTTGTACGAAGAAGTAAATATATTCAACATTCAACTTTTTTATATTCATTAATAATAAAGAAAAATAGGGAAATTATATTGGAGTCTTTACAATTATTAATGTATTTTTTCTTTACTAATAGAATTTCCATATATTACAAAAGTCACATGTAGATGTGAATAAACGACACCTTAACAATCAGAAATGAATAAACTACCGAGCAAAACACTAACACTGAAATTGATCTAAAGAATGTATTGATGAAGCTACCACTTAAATCCTTATTCCACATAAAAGATAGTGGGGTGATAATGAACAAAACATGAATCATTCTACCTGCATATTTCCAGGAAAAGGAATTGAAGCACAACAATGATAGTATCCCTTTTCGTCGAAAGAAAATCTCTGCGAAAGATGAGCTTCATGAACAAGATACTGCCCCCAGTCCTCTGAACCATACTGCTCGAATATGCCTCGTGCATCAAAAGAATCAACCTTTCTTTTCCACTTATTCCTGAAAACAAGCAGCACATTTCAGCTTACTGAAAAATCACCAAAGTTTTTGCAAACGAGACTGCTTAGCTGAAAAAAATAGGGCGTGAGGGCGGGAGGAGTAGAACCTTTTCCTATGCCTTGCGTTCATCACAGTGGCGTGTAGCTGCAAAATAGGAGAAAAATCTCTATGATCACTGAAAACAATCAAAAGTTCAAATAGGGCTTGGTGTTGAGGTTTCCTAGCATGGCCTTGAAAAAAAATTAGTATTTCCAAACTTTAATAATTTAATGCTGGAAAGAGATGATCATTGGGCCAAAAATAATGCAGAAATGGCAACTTGGTACAAGGGGAATTTGTCCCTAATATACAAATGCTATGATGATTTATGCTAAAACATGAGCTGACACTATCAACAAAAATCTGAGACATTCTGAGATGGAAAAATAAAGTATATTATAAAAAAACTTATATGATAAACAGTAGATTAGTACAGTAAAAATAGCCTTTAATAAAGCAATTTAATTGAAGATGTTAAATTAAACACTTCTTTATAATTTATCCAAAAGCAACAGATATGAATCAGATAAATTTAGTTTACCTTCAGTTTCTGTTTAGCATCACTCTCTAAGACGAGTCCAGCTTCAACATATGCATCAATAATGACTTCTAAAAAAGCTTAGGAAAAGACAATTCTTTGATATATAATCAAAATCAGGAATCAAACACTGATCCATAATTATATGAACTTTATAAAACTAAAATGAATCCTTAACTAAACTCCCCCAGCCCGGCAAAAAAATCAAAAAGAACAATCCACATATGGATACGACAAGCACGTAAAAGACGGCCCTCACTGCCAATTTCTTCCACAGGGGCATATAGAACTCGGGCTTTTGCCAAAGAACCTTTCATGCATTCCTACAATAGTAAACATAAGTTTCTCTCGTCAAAGATATCAAACAAAATCACAAAGGGGTCAATTTGATGGTAGAAATTTCTAGCAGACACCGGAGGAAATCTTTCAGTGAAGCCTAAAAGTTTACACGCAAGCTTTTCAAGGGAAATAAAAAACTACATATAAACTTTTTAACTTGTATATTGTTTGGTTACTTGTTATGTGGCAGAATTCAGTAAAATTATGGCCTTTATTGGGCACTTAGTAACTAGATTCTCTTTATTTTTTATCATAATCTCTCCCAATGTAGACTGATTTTTTTGTATATCTCTATGTAGGAGCAAGTACCAAATCAGAAGAGAAAGCAACCAATCAAGGAAAGAAAAAAAAAACAACGGAGAAGAATGGAAAAGCAGAGAAATTAATCAACTAAACCAGGCCAACTGTGCAGGACAAGATTCGCTCAAGCAACACATTTTCGCTCGAGCAAAAATCAGCAAAACAGCAGGAACTCTAGGCATCAATTTCACTCAAATGAAGGTATTTTCACTTGAGCGAAAAACCTTTCTTCAGCTTGAAGTATGGGTTTCGCTTGAGAGAAAAGAAACCCACTTGAGCAAAAGGTTATGAATTTTCCAACATATAAATAGCTGCAAGATAACTGGGTGCGGGGTATTGTTTTTCAGAAGGCCAAAAAGATACTCTGAAGGAAAAGAAGAACAGGGAGGTGGAAGAAGGTCCAGGATCAACTGGAAACAAGATTCAAGATTAAATCATTTGCCCCTAAATCCATTTTTGTGTAATAGAGATGACCCTCATCACCATGGGTGGCAATCTCCTTGTATTAGGATTGAATGTCATCTTTTGAACTTGTTTGTATTGCTTTTAATATATATATATATATATATATATATAATCATGGGAGTACAACAGAATGGAGTAGGTGAAGTTCAATATCAATACTTTTTATTATTGTTATCTTAAATTCTAGTGGTTTCATAACTCAAACTCTTAGATAGATCCTATCAAAATGTTGTTCTTTGTAAATTTTCAGTGTAAGTCAAACACAGATTATGACTGCTGTTGAATCTTGCATAAGTCCCTGAGGATATGACACTTGTTTAAGATACTACATCGATTCAGTATGCTTGCTGAAAGGGAAATCTTAACATTTCTTCAGTCTATAGATTTAGTGAATGTACTAGTAGGAATGTCATTCTATATTTTGTCAACAGATAAGCAGCATTTCATATGAATAATATCAGTAAAATGGTGCTTAAAGTAGATGCATACCAGTCCCTTTAATCTTATAGAGAGTGGCCGATTATCCAAGGTTTCCATAACTTTTGAGGAGATACTCTACACAGCTACAAAAACATAAATAAATAAAATCTAATTCTCATAATATATGATGATGAATTTAACAAAACTTACATGCAGGACCTCAGAGGCTTTCTTAATTCGCTCTTTGTTCCATAGCTTAAGCATGAGTACTGTAAGGTGAAATGTTTTAGGCTTGATAAATATAGATTTGTCAATACCCAGATCTGCAAAAGTGCAACATAACAGAAAAGTGGTTATTTGGAGTAAAGCATGAACATTTGACAGTAAATATATAAAAAAAAAAAAACGTGAAATGGATATAATTTCAATCTTGATTCAAATTCCTTAAGCTATAAATATATTAAACATAGGAAACCAAATTGTTTTATACCAGATGAGGCAGAAAACTTGGATGCTTTAGGTGTGTAACTGACAAGGGGTATGTCAGTAAGATTAACTTTAACTGATTCACTGTTATCATCAACTTTAAGTTCAACTGCAACACCAGCATTTTCCTTTGACAGTTGATCCACACCTTTGGTGTCAGCAGTACCCTCCTCTTCATTGGAATCAGTATCAGTGCTCTCATCCTTGTAAGAAACATTTCCTAGAATCGAGTGTTGAAAATTGATGAGTTTATCAACTAACTCAGGATGAATTGCCAGTGGAAAGGATATGAAATGTGAATAATCAAGACTTCGACTATTAACTGTCTGTTACAAAAACAAGAAAACACGTGAATATTAGTCTGTGACTGCAAAGTAAACACCGGAAACAAATAGCAAAAATGAGATAAATATAATCAAAGGTCTTTTGAATCTGAGAGACTGCCCAGACAGGCAAACTGACCTCATCAATTATAGCCTGTATCCTCTCTGAAGCTGAATTCACACTGTCGATTGAAATGCCTTCAATGGCTGCAATAGACATTTATATTGAATAATTAAGATAAAATTTTGTTATCCACTCTTATGCGAATTGTTGAGGGGCTTAGTCCCCATAGTTTATGTTATTCTGTTATTATTTTCATCTATAAATAAACACCCTTATGTGTGTATTTTACACAAGGGATATCAATCCTATATTTATTTCTTCATTCTTAATAAGAGTAATCATGATTTAGAGGAGCTCCAGGATACAGGGGAGGGTGAAGCCTCTACATTAAACTGAATCTGTATCTCACACTCAACCAATGTAAGACTCATGCTCCTGTCAAACGTAATTATGTTTTGGCCTCTCAAAGGAATTGGGCTTTTGCTTAGAAAGAGTGAACAAACACAACTTGAACCAAAGACCTATTAACATCATTATGATTATCAAATGTCAACACACTCTATTCTTCTGGATGAAAGAGAATCATGTCAAATCAACTATAACTTGAATATCTCAAAGCTGACCTACACAAGATAGATAGCAAATTAGGTAACCCAAAACTTACAAATGAAATCCTCTTCTTTTGAAGTAGGTATTATTATTTTAACCCCCATCTCCTCTTCTATCCTTTTCTGTGTGGATCCCCTGAAATAATATGAAGTATATAAGAAGCATTTAATCTAATTAACATGTCATAAGCACAATCTTCTACCCTTTCCCTTTGATAATAGCAATAGCAGCAAGATTTCTGTAATCGTATCCCACATGGTGTAGGCAACATGAATCTCAAGTCAAAGTTAATACAATTCCTAACATGCATAACTATCCTTTTCAGCCTACTTTATCAAAGCATATTTGCTCCTGTCCTTTTACAATCATAAAAATATTTTTCTTTATCACTTTCACCCATGTTTGTTATACCTATTATTAGATAGAAATCATTATAATAGGAAGAAAAGGAGGGTCAAGGTGGAATATTCTGTATATAAATAAAGGTAGAGGGAATCAGCGAGGGGTATTGGGGAATTTTATAAAATAGAGAAGCAAGATTGCATAATCTTGAGAGGGTAGGATTATTCCGTAATCAGAAAAAGCTTATAGGTTCTAGGATTGTAATTCTCTCTACTTCACATTGGAGGAGCCTGTTATTGCAATTAAAGTTTACATTTTCAGATTCTTTCCCTGACAGTTTCTATCAATGTCGTATTGAACCTCTCTTTATCTAAAATTTATCTACTTCAAGTTGGTTAAGTAATGTTGTTATCAATGCCATTATGCCAAAGAGAAATTAAAATATAGTTTTTACCCTTTTCCTTTAATAAAACGAAATAGAGAAGCACCAACCTGCACAACAAACACAAAATTAAAACAGAGATGAAAGACTGAAGCTTTTGACTGTCCAGTACATAATCAAAAAAGAGAACCAAATGGAAGTGTAACTCTTTCTTTTAAAACAAGACAAACTACAGACCGAAACCAAGGACCAAGAAAGATAGTTCGAATGAAATTTTCTGAAAAACAACAAATTATAACATTACTTTTCACAGCAACATAGTGACAAAAAAAATGAGAAGAAAAATAGCAAACAATAAAAAATATGGTAAGATTCAAATAAAATCTAGGAGAGAACATATTAGCAACATAGGCTTTAATGAAAGTCTTCTTTATGAAATCCTTCCATATGTTTTTGAAGTCCTACTATCTGATAACTCATAACAAACGATTGATTCTAGCCCTATAGTAACCTTTAAGGCACATGAAACAGCCAACACTACATGAAACCTAAACATAATGAAAAAGAACCAACTAAATATACGGTGATCACCAGCATGTAACCGATGAAATGAACAAATATTGGTTCGTATCTTCGTAAATATGAACTATCAATTCAAGAAAAGTAAAAGGAAGTGAAAAATTATAATCTTGCCTGCACAGAAATTGAATGTTTTTCAGAGAAGACAGATGAATCTCCTTGTAGCACTCTGTTTTCAACATTATCCTGCAACTGGTTTGAACTAGTAGCTGATTTAGCAATTTCATCTATAGCTTCAGCAGCTACTTTCATGTCATGATCATTTGAAATAGTGTTAGATGTGCTACAGCCCGTTTCCTGAACTTTGTCTCCATCTGACTCAACAATTGCATCCTTTATCAAGCTTTCTTAAAAAACAGATCATTTAATATGAATAACCGTACTACCCGGCCTCTCCTCCTAAGTAATAGGTATCATGCTTTTCGAAAATCACACTACCCAATAGCACTGAGTGCTTGTCAAATACATAGCATGAAATATACCAAAATACTAATTTTGATTGAGGAACTAGACCGTGTGTATATAAAGATAAGAAAAAAAGTAACTACTTCTGTGTGTTACATTTTGCAAAATGTCGTATCATGCAAAAGAAAAAAATAAAAATCATAAGCATAACGCAAAATTGTTGGTAGTTGGTACAACCGGAAGTTGAACAACAGCATGTCCTAGGACAAACCTTCACAGGTACTGGCATTCGTGGCAACTGGTCTCCATATAGAGTTCATTTTTTTCTGTTCCATGCCATGGTCTTCAAGACATATTTTCTTCTTCCTACCCCTCGTCATAAAATTGCAGCTTAAACAATGATAAGCGCTCTGTTGTAAAAAGAAATTACTCTAAGATGAGGAAGGAGTTCAAAACTCTTAAGGACCAATACAAATAGAAAATTTGATACAATCAACTCATTGAAACATCATCTCAGTCCATTACAGTATTGCATGTATAAGTAGACGCAACATAACCCGTGTAAAACAATTCGCAAGCGTAAAAGTGAGTCCAGCAAAATTGCTCCAGGTAACCTAATCCCAATCAATCAAAATATATATATATAATCACAATGTCCCTATAATTTCACTAGGAATACTTACTAAAGAAAAAAAAATGAGAAACAGTGATTACAAAAGGATGAAATTAGAAAACAGCATACAAACAAATCACGGGAGTAGAATCCGGGAACCTGTAGGTAATAACGTGTAGGCCTTGAATTTGAGGCAAGATATGTATCGGTAAACTTGAGAACTCGGTTCACTCTGCAAAGCAAAAGCACATCAAACTTGTAATTCTGTGAGGAGTGTGCGTTGCAAAATGAATGAACAAGAATCAGAAGATAATGTGAAGTGTGTAATCAAACACAAGAGTTTTGAAATTGCAGATTCAGACATTGATATCGAGATATCAAATTCGTATTAATTTATTCTGAGAGAAAAAATAGTTTGTCACACGAACCTGGTGAGAGACCTGCTGCAAGCTATCATTTCAAGGAATGAAAATGGAGAGCAAGTTCTTTCTTTATATAGTGTAAAGTTTTTATTCAGAAAAAATCGAGTTGGGGTAACGGAGTTTTGTTTTGTCGATTTGTTTCCATTAGCCAAACACAGCTTAATGACAAATTCTAATGTGCGCCGGGAGCGTAGAAACAAGTTTCCACATGGGGTGGGTGAGTCAGCAACTGACGTGTCACGTTCTGGATGAATTTTCTGTTTTCGTGGCAAAAAGGCCCTTCGTCTCTCTGCATTTACGTTCCTTCATCGCTCTCTTTCTCAGTTCCATTCCAAATCTAGAATTTGTACTATTTTGATACAGAAACTAGAGAACAGCATCATTCAAATTGCAAGGTTTTTTACTTACTGTGAGTGAAGTTGCGAATTGTGATGCAGTGAATATAAATAAACAGAATCTGTGAAGGAGAAGAGAATGGAATCGAGTCGAAGAGCGGTGGAATCGTACTGGAGGTGGCGCTTGATCGATTCAGCTACCTCCGATGAAGAGAAAGTCACACCTGTCTACAAACTTGATGAAATCTGCGAGCTCCTTCGCTCTTCGCATCCTACCATCGTCAAGGAGCTCTCAGAATTCATCCTTAAACGCCTCGACAATAAAAGCCCCGTCGTGAAACACAAGGTACGCATGCAGCTTCTAATTTATCGTTGTTATTGTTATTCCGTGGAATGTGAATGCAAAATATATTGAAATCAGATTCCGATCATTGTGTTGGTTTGCATTTGACAGGCTTTGAGATTGATCAAGTATGCGGTTGGAAAGTGTGGTGTGGAGTTTAGAAGGGAAATGCAGAGACATTCAGTGGCAATTCGTCAGTTGTTACAGTACAAGGGTCAATTGGATCCTCTGAAAGGCGATGCATTCAACAAGGCTGTGAGAGACACTGCTCAAGAGGCTATCTCTGCTGTTTTTTCTTCAGATGATAGCAACAGCAAGCAACCGCCTTCAGCTTCTGCTTCTGCTGATCTCAATAGACGGATCGAAGGGTTTGGCAACACCAACTTTCAAGGTCCTTCTCAGGAGAAGAAATCGTTTCTCAGTGAGGTTGTTGATATTGGAAGTGCAACCATTAAGCAAGGACTCAGCGCCTTCACACAGGGGCATTCTTCGCTTATCAAGAATGAAGCTGCGGGTGGAACATACAAGGGCCCCCATAATTTTCATGACTCATTCAATGACGAAAGAGATCGTGGCGACAGATATGAACCCACTGCGTATGGTAGTGGAATTACGTCGGCACTTTCAAAGAATCAATCTGGTGGCCCTTGGAATCAGGATGCAAGTATAACTAGGATGGAAATGTCGAATGGGAAAACTGATGCTGGTTATGCAGAGAGTAAGACACAAGAGGATAGCTTGCTGGAGACAGTTGCAAGTTCTGGAGGCGTGCGCCTGCAGCCCACTCGAGATGCCATTCAAGTTTTCCTAAGAGAGGCTGCAAAGTTGGATGCCATGGCTTTATGTCATGCCCTTGAACAAAAGCTCCAATCTCCAATGTGGCAGGCATGTGTATTGTGTTGACATTTCTGTGAAAGTTAGAACTCATACATGCTTGCCCATATCAAGTCAATTACACAATTCTGCACCTGATATTTGCTTCATGTTGATGTATGTGTCATCTCATCTCAGTTTGACTTCTTTTGGGGACTATATTTTCAGGTTCGTGTCAAAGCTGTTTGTGTCCTTGAGTCCATCCTTAGAAACAAAGATGATGATAATTTTTCACGTATAGCGACTTACTTTGCTGAGAACAATGATCTGGTGTTGAGATGTTCGGAATCCCCCCAAGCCTCTTTGAAGGAAAAGGCAAACAAGGTACACTATTTCAACTTCTCATTAATTTCATTTTTTACTTACATCAATTCATATTCTTTTTTTAAAAAAAATTACTTTAGTTGTTTTGACTTTAACCCTATTGAACTATGATTGGTTAAAACTGGAATATTGGTGGTAGGCATATCAATAAATGTATGCCGAGGCCTAAAACTTTAAGATACAAAGTTTCCCTTTTTTGTTTAATTTTCTCCTTGTTCCCACTAAATCGGATAATCTAGCTTGTATTCATTTCCCCTTTTTCTATTCACTCAATTATGTGGGTCATTTACACAGGTTTCCTTTTTTAAGATATTAATGCAATCTTATTTAGCATCATGTCCCTCTGTCATCATCCCACTAAAAGCTGATATCATATCTAGAATATTAAAAGGATGTCTAAATTGTGAGAAAAAACTTTGATAGCTGATTGTAGTTACTATGAAATTATAGATACTGGTAAGAATTTCAGTTGTTTCTCAGAACGGTGCAAAATATTATGCAGTCCTTTCTTTTTATGGGTAAAGTTACACAAATGAAAGGAATCACCCTATACCAAATTTCTTAGAAGGAAGCAGACAAGTTTAAGAGCAACCTTTGGAGTGCAAGATTAGTATTTTGTAATTAAATTTAGCTCTTGGCCATTTGATGGACAGGTTCTTGGTCTTTTAGGTGGAGGCCAACCAAACAGTTCCATTAATTCAGAGAAGGCTGTGAAGATGGATAGTGCTGTTGTTGCTGAGTTTCCTGATTTGTTAGACACTGGTGATTTTCATGACTATCATGGAACAGGCGATGCTACAAAGAGAACAAATGATCAAAATGTAGCAAATTTGACACCATCCATACCTCCGACTCTGGCTGTTGATTTATTTGGAAATTTTAGTAACACTGGAGTAGCTAGTAACGAACTAAAAAATGATGACCCCTTTGCCGATGTGTCATTTCATTCTAATGACAACAAAGAGCATAGCGATATCTTTTCAAGGATGACTGTTGGCAATGATAAACTGGGTCATCATGAGAGTAATGACATTTTTGCCACTAATTCCAGGCACGAAAATAATGGAGAGTCTGTTGATCATTTATTTGCTGGCTTGTCTGTCGATGAAAATACGTCCAGTGCAAAACAGAAAGCAACATCCCCTACCATGCAATCTGAATCCTTTTTTTCTGGTTCAAATAAACATGGTAGCCATCTGAGACAGGACAATGGTTTTGGTGGCATGTTGGGCTCTCAAGCAGTTGGCATCGATGTAAATTCCATATTTTCTTCTGATCATCCATCTTATACTGCACAACCTGGCATTATGTTGAACCAACCATATTCTTCTCAGCCACTTAATTATGGTGCCATGGGAAATCTCTTGGCTCAGCAGCAATTTCTGGCTACAATGGCTAATTTCCAACACCTTAATAATGTCAACAGGCATGATGCCAGTACCGCTCAAGATGCTGGTAGCAATGAAAGAGCACCTCTTCCGGACATATTCCAATCAAAATTTTCAACTCAAACTTCTAGCTCAATGATCAACAGTTCAAAGAAAGAAGAAACTAAAGCATTTGATTTTATCTCAGTAAGTCTTGGACTAAATTTATTTACCCTGTAATGATTTACTTTAAGGATCTTTTTTTTATCGGGGTACTTAAAGGATCTTAATGATTTGCAATGAATATTCTGCTCTGTAGAATCCAAACTTGTTTGGTAACGTTGAACAGTTTGCGTGAAATTCGGTCATTTGAATGTGATTTATCATAAGAAAGTAGTCATTTCATTTGTTTTGTTGTACAAACCCTTTTTATGTGGAGTTCTAGATGTCATCAGAAATTCATAATTGAACATCTTGAAACCAAATAGTAGCCAGGATGAACAATTTAGCCCGTCAGGTCATGGTATCTGTTATGGCTTGAGTTTGATATACTGGATTATTTCATATTAGTGTTGTTTCTCTTGCTCATATATTATTATCATTATTTCCTTTTATTTTCGTAGGATTTAATTACATTTGTTTCCTCGTTATATGGAATTAGGACTGATTACTCATTTGTAGTAATCAGACCAGGTTTTCTTCCCTTAATTCTAGACTAGCATACATGATGAAAGCTCTAAACCTTCTTTGTACAGTTTTGATTTGAATTATCTAAAATCATGTTCATTTTTTCTCACATTTCAAGATATAGCTTTAGGAATATTTTGCCTAGTTTTTGGTTGACGCACTTAATCATGTTGTTTCGTGCTTGTAGGACCATCTTGCTACAGCAAATGATTCAAGGAGAGTGATTTGAAATTTCAAATCTTACTATTGTTGACAAAGATTTATGGTGAGATTTATGATGCTGTAGTGGATTTCACACGAATAAATCAAACCGGTTTATAATTTCCAATGGAGAAAGTTGATTTTCTTTGCCATGATGGAGCATTATCGATGTTTCTTTATTTGTCCATGTCGTCAACAAAACATGAGCACAGTTCTAGTAATTGGAAGAACAGGTTACTACCAGTTCCTGATATTTTGAAAGAAAATGAACACTAGAATGTTGCCTTTTATTCATTTAATTCTTTTTGTAAGTAGTTGAGATTTTTCGATCTGTATTCCCGGCACTATCAGCAATACCATATGGGTGCATCCTGCACAATGTCTTACTTTTCCTGCAGCAATGTTTGAGTTCTGTTTGGCCCTTTCTTTTATAGTTTTTTCTCAATAGAAAATGGTACGACCTATCTCCTTAATGTCCAGTGTAAATCTAGCACCCCTTAGAAACAAATTCCATAGTTCTATTACTCGATCGGATTCAGCTTGATTGGAGTGTTTTGAAATCTTAATTTCCTTTACCTTTGGAAAATGACCAAGGGCTGTGCAGATCAGAAAATGAAACTTTTACTTTTTTTACTAAAGATGTTTTTCATTGCTTTTTTTTTTTTACTATAAAGATGTTTCTCATGGCATTTTTTAAAAAGATGTTTCTTATGGCTGGTTTTTCTTCTATAAAAAAATTATGTATTAAGTTTTGAATTTTTTAAAAAATAATGGATTGTTTTTTTTTAAATTGTGTTTGAATTATTAAAAATCTAACGGATACAAATATTTTTTAAATTGATCACTGAGTATTTGACACGAACATTATTTAAGAAGAATAGTGTTTGACACGAACATTATTTAAGAAGAATTGTATTGAAGAGCCATGTACCAATGCCACTTTTTTCTGTTTAAAATAACAATAAAATAATGTATACCAACCAAAATTACAGCTAAAAAATTAAACATTGGTTAATCAATTTGCTCCAATTTTTCTATTAAATATGTGGATTAAACACATTTTTATCTGTTTTAACACTCCTTCAATTATTGTGATATATTATTTCTTGATATATTATCTCTCGTCATCATGTGCATAAGAATAAAGAAATCATGTTGAGCATAAGAATAAAGAAATATAAGATAGTGAAATTTAACTTTAATTAAATTTTATAAAAATTATATTTATTTATTTATATATTATAATTTGACTGAGTATAAGAATAAAGAAATTAATAAAGTTTATGTTTAATTTAATCTTATAAAATTAATAATATAAATTTATATTTATTGATATATAT
>Ga0123341_1001692_pt1 | contig 17107 bp, 18 predicted proteins | sample Turbeapinknodule_FD_89959 | JGI IMG/M metagenome (GOLD analysis project Ga0123341, IMG submission 89959) | Root nodule microbial communities of legume samples collected from Mexico - Turtle bean Mexico pink nodule | ecosystem: Host-associated > Plants > Roots > Nodule | place: Mexico: Nepantla...
CAGAATCTCGTGGGCAGAAGAGGGTTGTCTTTACAAGAGAGAAACCCAGAGCCACAGGTCAGATTCAGGATGAACGAGCATGGAAAGGTTCAGGTAGACCAGTCAGAGGTACTTGTGGCAGTGCGAGCACGGGTTGCGCTTCAGCTAAGGTTCCTAGACGACAGTGGGTTGGGAGAACCAGTATTCCAGCGGTTGAAACTTCTCCAGAAAAATTCTTGTTGAATATGGAGAGTGTTTGTTCTCATGTTGTTCCAGGATAAGGCAGTTCCTGTAAGTGGGAGTCGGTAGGAACAGAGAATGGGTCAGTGACTGACGTGTTGAAACTCAGGTTGTTCCAGGATCCGGCAGTTCCTGTAAGTGGGAGTCGGTAGGAACAGAGAACGGGTCAGTGATTGACGTGTTGAAACTCAGGTTGTTCCAGGGTCCGGCAGTTCCTGTAAGTGGGAGTCGGTAGGAACAGAGAACGGGTCAGTGACTGATGTGTTGAAACTAAGGGAAGTTTTAACGAAGTTTTCAAAATGATTAAGAAGGCTGATGAACATTGTTCCGTGACTTCAAGTGGGAGATTGTTGGGTATGAAGCCAGGATCAATTGGGTTGGGCTGAGTAGACACCATGTTTTAGTGAGTGGGCTTAATCATTGTGTCCTTTTATTATCTCTATTTATCTCTATTTAAAGAGATCATTGTACTTGTAATTGGTGTGCAACAGGATATAATGTAAACCTAATAGTTGCCCGTGTGTGGATGTAGGTTGCAGTTGGCAACCGAACCACGTTAAATCTTGTGTTGTTTATTTTTCTGCAGTTGATTCGTGATTGTGTGTTGCTTCCGCATGCGTTTTTCCCATCAGTCTCATTGCTTCAAAATTATAATACCTTACAGGACTAACTTTTTTTTTTTTTCACATTTCATTTTAAAAAATCATTATGTAACAACATAAAATGTATTAGGTATCCTTTACTTTCTCTTCTCTTTCACCTATCTTTACTCTCTTCAGATATCCATGCATTATTTAATTTTTTTTTTAATTCAGTAACAAACATCAGTTGTCAAAAGAGACGAAACACGAAGAAGTGATTATGCTTATAAAATAGAACATATTTTAATATCGTAAAAAATAATTGATTTAAAATAGTTAATATCCAAAATCCGATTCTAGTGCTTCATTATCCATTCACAAGTTTGGTTTGGTTTGTTAATTAATGTGGAAGCTAAACTACTGTTAATTACTATTATGTACTCTTGCAGAAATTTTGGATTAGAGATTCCCAAAGTAAAATCAAAAAACAAAAGTTATATTTTCTTTCGTACAAGCATCGGATCCACACACTGCCTCTAATAATTGGAGTGCCCTCTTATACACTGCAGTATACAATAAATCACTTAAAGGGCATATTTAAAACCTCCCAAGATCATTTTTGTCATTTCACTTTTTTGTAGGTGCAGGAAGAAGAGTGATAGGGTGTAGAAAGAAATATCTTTCTTTTTTTAGAGATTATAAGCTAGGTATTTTTTTCTTCACCCCTACAATTTTCAAAATAACAAAATCACCCTTGCAAGTTCTATTTGAAAGGACAACTTGAATGGCTTCCACGACAGAGGTGAGTTTGCTACTGTGATCGTTGGGGTTGGTGCATGGAACATCGAGGTCAGTGGAGCTACGACGAAGATGGTGGTGTGTTTTCGAAGGCTTCGTTGGTGGTAAAAAATGGGTTGCGTTGAATTTTTTCTGAGATTAGCTTTCAGAAGTAATTTGGAAGAGAAAAAATAAATTTTGGATTGAGTAATCTATAAGGTAGCAAAATGAATTCTGGAAGGGGTGTTCAGTAAACCAATGTTTTTCCATAGTAGGAGATCCATAAAACAAATAAAACCATTGCGGATCGTCCTATTCATTACACATTTTTTTACTTCCCGTGAGGTGAATTTGGAATTAAAAAAAAGTGTACCGGATAGGACAATCCAGAATGATTTTATTTGGATTTAAAATCTCTTATTCTAGTAACAAGTTTGTGACGTTTTGTTGTCTTTTTTAATGTTTTGTTGGAATTTTGTGGTAACATGTTACTTTGTAGGAATATGGAGAATACCAAAAGTTTGACCAAGGATTATATCATGAGGTTGATGTGTAGGAGGGTTTAGATGATATTGATATTGATCGGTCAATATCTTGTAAAGCCATTAACAATATATGGAATAAACACCGTAAAAAGCATGATGTGCCATGATTAAGAGTAGAGTTTTGAACCAAGTTGTTGATTACTTAATTAGAATTAAAGGGACAATAGACCCGTTAACACTTTCTGGTAACTTTCCTTTCCTGATGAGTTTTTATATAATTTGAATTCCATACATGATGTGCCATGATTCTATTCTTATAAATTACTTAATTTATATTGTTTTTCCTCCTCATGTTTTTAAATCTCAAATCGGTAAACTGAAATTTGTTGCTAAATTATATGTTTGGGGGTATGCATACTTATGGAGATTAAGTAAGTGATCAAGTTGATAGAAAATGTGTGCCTAACCATGAGTTTCAAGATATTTTGTAGGACACTTTAGTAGGAGGCCATTTCGGACTTTAAAGAATAGCAAGAAGAATGTTATACAATGGATTTTCTAGCCAACAATCTTCAACGATGCACAAATATTTGTGTCAAGATGTGAGATATGCCAAAGAGCTAGAGACAATATTACTAGAAGGAAGGAAAAGGCACATCATCCTGTAATTGTTTGTGAAATTTTTTATGTTTGGGGTTCATGAGATCCTTTCCTAATTTGCTGATTTTTCTTACATTTTAATTGTTGTTAATTATGTATCCAAATGGTAAAAGCTAAGACCACCAAAACTAATGATTCCGTGTGCAGGTGCTTCTGGAGGTATGACTCCATATGATCATCCTTAGCCATGTGAATCACATATGAATATGATACAAATCGAAACCACTCCATATATTGTTCAACGCAAGCGTCGGGATAAGGTGCTAAGTCCATATCTTGTATGACATAATCATTGAAATGCAACCATCGTCGGTCCACTTCATTTGTAGTCAAATCACCATCTTTAACTACAAATGGGAGTGGAGGGATCCTCTGCACATATCCATACTGATGGAGAATACGTTTAGGAAAGTGTAATTGTCTTTAACTTCCAAGCCTAATATAACCCGAGAATAAGGATATCCACTCAAATGGACGTTCTTCCCAATTCTCCTCGTATGTGTAAAATCGAATGCCAGGTAATGTAACTGTATCTAGCTGCAACGCCCAAATGCAACTGAAGCAACTTTCCCAACCTCATACATCATAGAACGAGGTTCCTTTTTAGAATACTCGGATCGCACACGTCTCATGCCTATAGAGGGAAATGCTTATAGATCAAACCTTGCCACAAAGTTGCATAACCAACTAGTTGTCTAGTCTCTGCGTAGCTACAATCTCTTAGTTTCTCATACATGTGGGTTAACATGGCTGCCGCCCATGCATATGCCTTTGTTAGCCTCAAATCTACAAAAAGCCAAGTATATGACACTAACTGAAGTAGCACTTCTGTCGGTGAAGATGGTGCAACCAACAAGGTGAAGTAAATATGCTCTGGAAACTTGATGTGAGTTGGTTTTAGGATTGCACATTTTAGAGGTTGCACTTTGTTTAGGATTTTTGAATTAAACAGAATATGGTGATAAGCTCAAAGAAAATTGTCACTAAACACGAACTTAACCAAGTGGTTAAGTAAGTGTGAAGGTTCTCTTCTAGAGAGCAAAAGAGAAAACACAGTTATTGTGTGAAGATGATGATGTTGGAAAAAATTAAAGACAAGGAATAAGATAAAGAAGCAATAGAGACCGAATGTAAAAGAAGATAAAACAATTAAGAGACAATAAAGATGATGCGTAAGGAATGAAAGGAAAAACAAAGAGAAAGATGAGATAGAAAGCTTATGGAGTGGGAGATGATTCACGCCACTTGGAAGGATGGAAGCTTCCAAGATGAGTGGTGCAGAGCCGCCACTTGAAGTGCACTGCACTCAAGATAAGACCCAATATAGAGAGCACTCAAGACTCACTAAAACACTCTGACAAAGTTTTCTTTCTATTCCAAATTCAATGTGATTTACAAGAGGGGAAACACCTTATTTACAAATAAGAGTGCCTTGGAGAGGAAGAAAGAAAGGGTAGGAGTGTAAATGACTACAAGCTTCTAGAAACTAGGTCAATAGTGGGCACATGGGTGACACATGGGTGTGTTTCTAAAAGCTAGGTTAAGCTGTGTTTTGCACAAGCCTTTTATCTTAGGTCAATACTAAGTACACCCTTTTTTCTAACTTTTATTCAAATAGAAGCCCAAAGTGAATCCAATTTATTTACTTAATTTGTCTTATAAGAAGACTAGAAGGAAGAACAATTGGTATTCTAGTTTATGTCTAATTCTCCCTCTTCTAAGGTTTGGTGGGGCCTTGTCTTGTATGTTGAGATGACTAACCTAATTGTGAAGTGTATGTTGTGTCCTTGGTCTTCTTTTTGTCGAGTTGGGTTGTATCACAACTACAATCCATTGCCTTCTTGAGCATGCATCCTCATACACCTCAACTAGCTGAGGCACACATGAGCACCCCGACAGTGCCTTGTCTCTTTAGTTGTAGGTCCACGGTCAACACACAAGGAATTTACCAACAAGTCATTCGCTCCATCTACATCTAAGGTATGATTTGTATAAATTGGCCAACAATGAGCATATGCAACAAATTTGACACATCATCAAGCGTGATGGTCATCTCCCCAATAGGTAAATGAAATGTGTTAGTCTCTACAAGCCACCTTTCTAGGAATGCACAAAGCAATCCTATGTGTACATTCTCATAGCTTGCATGAATGAGACCACCTAAGTCAGACATCTATACTACAACATCTATGCACTCATGTGGTGCTCCCAACTTATTCACCTTTCTCCCATTAGAAATGGATTTAAGGTCACCCCGATCGTACAATAATCAACAAATACCATTTCAAAATTTTACTATAATACATACATAACACACTTAATCAACCAGTCATATAAAATCTTCATTACTTACCAAACCATCCGATAATTGTCTTGTCACATACTCTTCATAATTAACCAGCAATGACTACTCTCCTTAATAGCCTTCATCCTTAATTTCCACTTCTTATATTCAACAGTAGCTTTAGCATCCTCATTTCCAAGTGAATTACTAGGATGCCCACACTTTCTTCTCACAGAGATGCAGTTGGTCGCACGCGGTCCACCTTAGAAGATCTCTCCTCTTCTACTTCTCACCATGTTCCTATGCATTTCAAATATGGCCTCAGATATGAATGAAAGCAAGTTTCAAGGAAATAAGACAAACAAAATTCTGGATTTACATATACAAAACACTTCCGAACTTACACCTACTAACTTACAAACTAGACAACGTTATCCAGAAGCCAACATTATTCACAAAAAGGAAGCTCACCTTTCTTCTTCAATGATGACTGTGCCTTCTCCGATGACCACCACCGCTGAGGCACTCCAATCAAACCCCACAAGACTTGCCTTCCGTTGCCGAGACTCACGCGCTGTCGTGGACCACTAAAATAGTCGAGAAGTTGCTCTTGCCATGATAGATTACCTAGGGGGCCCGCGTAAACCATCGGAGAAGGGATGCTCACCACCACATTAATCGACTACAAAGATTCTTGAGCTTGACTCAGTCCCACAATGGGATTCATTGATGGGGTCGAGGTGTTTAGAGAAGCTATTTGGGTCAACATGTCTTTAGTAGTTTCTGTTATTTTCTTTGTCAGGGAAGGGTCAGCCTATCTCGTTTCTACCCATTGATGCTTGTTAGGGTTTTGAGGACTACCTTAGCAAGGTTGACCTCCCTCACATCTTTAGAGGCCTTAGGCATGGTCATCACTTCTTCAAATCAAAACCCCTTGACCATGACTTTTATAAAAAAAATAGAAAATCCATTAGATTTAAATAAAATATTAATTTTATGAACAACTAAAATATACGGGCATTACCTATAAACATTGTTGCAGGGTCCTAGACCAGAGAAACGTTAAAGAAACTCTTGCAATTTATAAGCATTGACAAGTCCTTGATGAGCTCAATGCTCCTCTTTCCACTAGGGGAGAGGAGGTTATAAGCCCTAGACTTTAATTTTTTGGGTCGTTGCCAGTATAAGGGAAAGCGAGGGATAAAATTCAAGTAGAAGAGAAGTCTCTTATGAGTATCTTGTGGCGTGCTCTTGAGTTTAAAAATATCTATTTGTAATTTTGTTTTAAATGAGGAAGTATATACACTAAAGAGCAATCCATATTAGGCCCGTTTAAAGAGACCTAACCAACCTCGACACCATGCTTCAATTGGTAGAAATAGAGAGGCATTAACACTCGATTTAATAAGGAGGTGACCACACAAGACTTGAAAGGCCTTAAAAAAAGCCCAATTATTAGGATGAAGTTGGTAAGAAGCCACATTAATCGATGTCAACATGCCACACTTGAAGTCGGGAAATGGAAAAAAAATATCTAATTCCTTAAAAAAGTACTTATACACTAAAGTGAAATCTTCCCTATTAGGAGGAGATTTCATAAAAACCCGATCAGAAGGAGAGTAGGGTTGGACAAAGACAAAGTGGGGCCAAACATCCGAGAAAATGTTGAAAGACAAAATGACTCTCTAATCTTTGACTTAGAAGTGAACATGGAAGAATAGTGATTCATTTCACCGAGTACCCAAGAGTACTTAAGATTAGAAATTGGGGGAAACTTACCTTTCCTAGCCCGTTCATCATTGTGGTCTTATGGTTTCCCACAGTTTTCTTAGAGGAGACTTTGCACTTTGCACTTACCCTTCGCTGCCTAAACCTTAAGAACACCACTAAGGTTTTCAGTCAGGGGTATGTTGGAGATCCCACATCGACTAGAGATTAGAGTCTTTCATTGTATATAAGTGGATGCAAACCTCACCCCATTGAGCCGGTTTTATGGGGTTGAGTTAGGCTTAAAGTCCACTTCGTAATAGACGAGAACGACGAGAGCGAGATTTCCACCATAGACGTCTGAAGAGATTTAATCTCCATAAAAGTCACCTTCTATATAGAACAAGTCAGAAGAACCCAATGAAGAGCTTGCCCCAATTGGGTTAATATCCCTATTGTTTAAGGGGTTATCCCCACTAGCAGTGTAGGATTGAGAGGAAGAAGAAGATGAAGACATTGGTACGTACCTAAGAAAAAGGAATTTAAGAACTTATACGCGAATGAAAATGAAGGAGGAGCAAGACCCGAAAGAAACACCAGCACCACAAGCACCAGAAATCTCAAAGTAAGGTGAAATGATGAAATCAAAAGGGAAATGTTTTTATAAAAGTCAAAATTATCCACGAAACTATTTGTGCGTGAAAAGGGTCTTCTTGTGAAATGTTTCTAGGACGACGTGTCCTTTCCCCCAAAATAAAATAAAATAAAATAAACACCGAAGGATCAGATTGGTTCAGACAAGACCTTTTTGTTTCAACTTAAACGAAATCTCAATTCCTCAAAAAAGCGCACATAATCATTAGCTTTAAAACTCCTCATTAATGTGTATAGGTTTTTGCTATTATCAATTAACTTTTATTTGACATTGATTATGATAACTTTTATTACATTAAGTTCAAGCCACAAGTTAAACAAGCTCGGGCCATCGATTTGTAAATTGTTTCAAAGGTCAACCTAGGTTTGTTATATAGAATTGATCAAACCAGATCTATTTAAAACTCGAATTTTCGAGCTTTTGAGTGCTTGCGTACTACCTGATCCTGAATAAGTGGAGTAGTTAATATCCATTAACAACATGGATATTAACCACCTACAGTTAACCATATATTTCGATGGTAATCATTCTAAAGCAGTTATAACCACACTAACTGATCACAAAGCTCGACACAACTATTTGTAATTGAAGTGATTACTAATACATGTCATGGTTCTCTCAAGCCTATAAATACAACTATTGGGAGTATTTCTCACTAACTTAATATTTGATACTAATTTAATACTTATATATAATTATACTCTTTCTGAGTTGAGTGTTCATTATAAGAAAAACTATAAATAATGACAAAAAAAGTCACTAAATGACCAAAATCGATCACTAATGTGTTGGTCACTGATACTACAGTGAATGATTTACTTATCGAAATCTATGACTGATTTAGTGACAAAAATATGTGACTGATTTAGTGACCGAAATTTGTGATTGAAATTTGTGACTCAATCTGTCACTGAAATTTGTGACCGATTCTAAAATATTGTTTTCGTCACTAAATCGATCACTAATTGCTTACTATTTGGAATTTTATTTTTTACATGGATATTTTTAAATACTAGCATCTAAAAAAAGTTGATATTGTTATTATATTTGCCAAGTTGGAGGTCGGGAGCTTGGAGGTGGTCTCCGAGGTGATCCCTTTGCAACTGCAGCTTTTTGAATGTCTGGAGGTCACAATGAGATGAGAGGAGCTCCACTTGTTGACCATACTCGGACAATCAACTCACCGAGAGCATAAAATGTATCAATGTAATATGTATTGCATAGAATAATACGTTTTTTACTCGTTGAGGTCATCCATTTTTTATAGCGTCTTCCATACATTTCTCTTTTTTAGGAATCATATAACAAAAATTTTTATATAACCAATAAAATTGAAATCACTCATTCATCGGGGATAAAATCCATTAAAAATACCCACGATATCACATTTTAAGTATATTTGCCAAGTAATATTTCATATAACAAAAAAAAAGGAACCCCTAAAATATTGGCTTAATTATAGAAAATAACCAAAGAATACAAATTCACCTTTAATCGGAACAATGTCAAGCTAGATTTTGCTAAATCGGTTATACATTCAAACAAATTATATCAGTCTTCTAACCGATCACATCTAGACAGTACACAATCCCTAGCCTCGAGCCGAGCGAGGCGATGAGGATTACTGCACTGACACGAAAAAACTTTTATGTACAAAAGGCAGTTTTCACACGTGTCCCAAAACATTTTATGACAAGACGTGGGTCCATCAATTATAAATTCTCATGTCCAACACTACAAAAACAAACATTTCAACTTCCCTTTTAAAAAAGAAACCTCAGTCATTCCCTTTTCATTTCAGACCCTGACCCTGCCATTTCACTGTCCAACTTTCTTTTTCACCAACGTTAATCCTCCATTCCTTACTGTGATTTAGGTACATTTTACCCTTACTTTGTCCTTTTAAATACTCTTCCAGTGGTGGTTCTACTTTTCCTTTGGTTGGTCTGCTTGTGTTTTTGCATTTTTCTATTTCAATTGCTTTTCCTTTTTCATTTTGTATTTGCGTTTCTGCATTTTCCTAAAAAAATGGATTATGCTTATACTTATCCCTAGGCCAAAAAAGAATTTAATTAAGGAAACCTCTCTTTATACATCATGAGATAAGATTAGAAATTTGAGAGAGTTATGAGTAATATAGACGAAAATCTTATTAAATTAATTGTTTTTGACCAGGACGAGCTAGTTTGCAGGGATGAATCTACTGACCCCATCTGTTTGTTATGCTTCTTTTACGATACAGTCTTCATTAAACTAGGTTTACGTCTTCCCTTAACTTTGTTTGAAAAAGAGTTGTTGATGGAACTGAATGTGCATCGACCCAACTACATCCGAACAACTGGACCTTTATCCGAGCCTTTAATTATTCTCTATGCCCTGTTTGGAATAGTTTCGTCTTTGAATATATTCTTTTACTTTTTTCGAATTCAAAAGTTCAAATAGGAAACTATATACTTTGTTAAATGAATGGTAACGACAGAAGATGTTTACTTTCCCTTTTCCAATCATCATACAAAAATTTCAAAGGTGATTTCCTAAAAATTTGACCTTCGGTCAGTGACCCGAGCCTTTTAGATGGATTTTCACTATTGGACCCACAACCTTCATTTCCAAAGTGCTCGCCAACTGGAAGACCTTGACCCATAGAGTGGGGAGTTTGTGAATTTTGGGAAAACCTTGATGTCATTTTTGACACCTTTTAATCTTGAAGTAAGAATATTGAGTTGTGGCATTAAAAAACCTATATTGGTACGAGACCTTTTTTTTACAAACTTTGCATAAATTTTATAATTTTATTTGTAAACTTCCTTGTGTTTGTAGATAAAATGTTGTCTTTGCTTAGCAAAGTTGATTTGGCTAGCCAACATCAAAAACCGCTTTGAAACAGGCTGCCGTGGTCCACCCTTTTAATGATCTATCAGAGATAAATCCTTGCAAGATGGCGGTCAATAGAAAATTAATAAAGGCCCCTTGATTACTTTCTAGCTCAGGCATTCGCCCCATGAATAATTTATCCCACTTTCTTATTTATTCAAGTTTGAATACATTTGCTATGTTTTTAACATGAGTTTATTGCTGTAATTTGAATATTTGCAAAACTTCGCCAATTTTATTTTACTATAATTCCGCCAAGTCTTTCCCAAACTTTTTGTTAAGTCTTTACTAGAAAAACATTAATGGGTTTTTGTTAACCCTTTTAAAAAATCAAAATAAATTCAACAAAATACGTATTTCTTATTCAATTGAGTAACCCATAATAAAGTTTATCGACATATAATTTGATCACTTGAATTTACCAAGCAAAAAAACTCAATAAAATAGAACAATGCACAAATACAAATAGCTCACTCAGTAAGCAAACAATAAGGAAATTCACCTACTTGATATCTAAAACATCTTTTAAATTAAACACTGACCTCGCTTGAAGAGATTCTGTTCAAATGGTTGAGTGAAATTTAATTGATATCCAGTGAAATAAACTTGATCTGAAGCATCAATCAAACAGGTTTGTCGTCAGTTGCCAGAGTATATTTCTTATAGTAGCCATCAACAAGTTGGTTCAATCATGGTATTTGGCCAAGTTGGTCCAATCATAGTGTTCGTGAAAGTTGGTATGTTTGTAAAGGTCGTCGGCCAAGTTGGTCTGATCGTGGTATTCGGCCAAGTTGGTTCGCTCGTAGAAGTCATAACCAAGTTGGTTTGCTCATAGAGGTTGGGACCAAGTTGGTTCACTTATAGAGGTTGTCGGCCAAGTTGATTCGCTTGTAGAGGTTGTCGGCCAAGTTATCCCGATCTTGGTATTCGACCAACTTTGTATTCGGCCAACTTGGTTCACTCGTAGATGTCGTCGGCCAAGTTGATCCGATCGTGATATTCGACCAAATTGGTTTGATCGTGATATTCGGCCAAATTTGTCTGATTGTAAAGGTAATAGACTAATTTGATATGCTTATAGAGGTTATCAGCCAAGTTGGTACGATTGTGATATTTGGCCAAATTGGTTCGCTCGTAAAGGTCGTCAATCAAGTTGGTCTTATCATGGTATTCAGTCAAGTTGGCCCGCTAGTAGAGGTTATCGGCCAAGTTGGTATGATCGTGATATTCAACCAAATTCATCCGTTTGTGGTATTCGACCACGTTGGTCCGCTTGTGGTATTCGACCACGTTAGTCCGCTCGTAAGGTTCGTTGGCCAAGTTAGTATGATTGTGTTATTTGGTTAAGTTGGTCCGCTCGTAGAAGTCGTCGACCGAGTTGGTCCAATCGTGGTATTCTGCAAAGTTGATCCGCTAATAGAGGTTGTTGGTCTGATCGTGGTTTTTGGCCTAGTTGGTTTGCTCAGAAAGGTATTTGGCCAAGTTGGTTCGCTTGTAGAAGTCATCAGCCAAGTTGGTCTGATTATGGTATTCGGCAAAGTTGATCCGCTTGTAGAGGTTGTCGGCTAAGTTGGTTCGCCATGATGAATCAAATATATTTTAAATAATATTCATTTTATTAAAAAAAGCGACCTCATTATAAACCTATTTTAGGTTAAAAAGAGTGTCGTCATCAAAACATTCAACCAAAACACAAAACACTTGTCTTTCAAAGCAATAAAGCAAGTAATTAAATTCAATAAGAATTCAACTAAAGTAGAACTTAAGATTAATCACATTTCATGTCCTCGAGATGACTCCACCATCAACAATTTTGAGTCGGTACGCTTCGTTGCCCAATACCTCTATGACTCGGTACGGGCCTGACCATTTGGGAGATAACTTGTTCTTTATGTGATATGGTGAACTCTTCACAACACTAGATCAACTACTTTGCATTGCCAAGGACTTACCTTAGTTTTGTACCACCTTTCAATTCTTCGTTTTAGTGCCTCAAAATGTATCTGAGCTTTATCTTGAGCTTCATCCAGTAAGTCCAGGTTCACCCACCGTTCTTCATTGGATGTTTCAACGGAGAAGTTCTGCACTTTGTGTGAGCATTCCAATATTTCTACTGAAATCATTGTGTCAGTCCTATATACCATGCTGAAAGGTGTTTCTCAAGTAGTAGATTGGGAAGTGGTGTGATAAGACCATAGAATTCTGGGAATTTCATCAGGCCACTGCCTTTGCCTTCTCAAGCCTTCTCCTTAAGCCTCTTCGTAGCACCCTATTAGCTGACTTGGCATGGTCGTTCATATGTGGATGTTCGATCGATGCAAAAACTTGTCGGATTTTGGGCTCTCCTTATAGCTCCCCCAATTGTCGACTAGTAAATTGAGTTCCATTATCTGAGACCAAGTGTTTAGAGATGCCAAAGCGACATACCATGTCCTTCCATACAAAATTTTGAATCTTTTGAGCCATTATCAACATTACAGGTTCTACTTCAATATACTTGGTGAAATATTCCTCTACAACAATTAGATACTTCAACTGGCGAACAACTAAGGGAAAAGGACCCAAAATGTCGATTCCCCAAGTGTTAAAAGGCCATGGGCTGGTTATGGAATGCAACACCTCTTCCGGTTTGTGTGCTTTTGAAATTGCTCACACCTCTTAGTGTAAATCATGTTATCTTCTTTCATCATCAGCCAATAAGATCCAGCTTGAATTATCTTCAAAGAGAATGCTCGTCCACCAATGTGGTTGCCACATATTCCTTCATAAAGTTCAGTTAATATCTGCTCACTTTGATTCTCACTTAAACTAGTGAGCAAAGGATGGGTATAACCATGCCGGAAAAGATAACCATCCACCAAAGTATACTAACCTGCATTCTTCTGAAAAAACTTTACTTGCCTTGGGTCGGAAGGAAGCAATGTGTCTGCCAGATAACAAACATATGGAGTCATCCAAGTATCTCCCATTGATACCTGCAAAATTTCTACATGGTCTTCCCAAGAATCTCCCTTCATTGTTACTCTTGGAACTTTTAGCGTTTTCTGTGACATTGTGTGATGCGCTCCTCCCTTTCTTGAGCTTTTCAAATAGTAGGTCAACTCGAGAATTCTAATCACTCGGAACATGCATGAGGTCAAAAGTAGAAAAAATTTCTACTAGAGTTTTAACATACTTGAGATACAAAGCTAACTAAGGATCCTACACCTAGTAATCTCCGGATACCTGTCTTGTTATGTGTAGCGAGTCACTCTTCGCTAGCAGCCGACGTACTCCCAATTCCTTTGCCAAAAACATCCCATTAATAAGAGCCTCATATTCAGCCTGGTGGTTGCTAACTTTAAATGAAAACTTGAGATATTGTTCGAGAAGTACCCCATTGAGCCCTTCAAGGATGATACCTGCACCACTTCCCTTAAGGTTAGATGATCCATCTATGGAAAGAATCCACCTAAAGGTTTCCCCATTTTCTTCAGACTCCTTTGGAGTGAGTTCGACAATGAAATCAACATATACTTGTCCTTTGATCGGACCACGCAGCTCATAGTGGATATCAAACTCCGATAACTTAATGGCCCACTTGACCATCATTCCTGCCATATTAGGCTTCTGAAAGACTTCCTTGATGGGGAGATCGGTCATAACGATCATGGTGAAACTCTGAAAATGATGTCGTAATCGTCGGGCTGTGGAAACGACTGCTAGAGAGGCTTTCTCATTGGCTTGGTATCATGACTCAACGCCTTGTAACACGTTGCTGATGAAGTATATGGGCTTCTGGATCTTCCCTTCATCTTGCACAGTGACCAAGTTGATGGCTCTGTCGGTTACCGAGAAATACAATCGGATAGGAATCGTTGGGGATAACTTGTTGAGCACTGGTGGGTTAGCCAAATTCTCTTTAAGCTTCACGAAGGCCTCCTCACACTCGGTCGACCAGATAAAATGGTCATTCTTCCTGAGGCACTGAAAATAGGGATACCCTTTATCTCCACTGGCTGAAAGGAATCTTAACCAGGCAACCATGCTATCGGGTAACGTTACACCTCCTTTATGTTACTGGGACTTTTGATGCCAACTATCATCGTACACTTGTTGAGATTTGCTTCTATCACCCTCTCTGTTAGAAGAAATTCAAGAAACTTTCCAGCTTGAACATCAAAAACACATTTCTCTGGGTTGAGCTTCCGCCAATGCTTACCGATCGTTCTGAACAACTCTTCTAAGTCGGTGACATGAGTTTCCAACTTTTCAGAGGTTCCTACCATATCATCGACATACGCTTGAACATTTCATCCTAATATGGGTTGCAAAATCCTATCCATCTACCGTTGGTACATCGCCCTACATTCTTTATACCGAAGGACATAACTTTGTAACAATAGTTAGCAACTTCGACCATGAATGTAGTTTTTTCTTCATGTCTAGGTGCATTTAGATTTTGTTGTACCTCGAGAAGGCATCCATGAAGCTAAGCAAACCACATATTTATGCATTGTCGACCAAATAATATGTTAGGCAATGAGTACGAATCTTTTTTACAAGCATTATTATGATCAGTGAAATCTACACAGATCCTCCACTTCCCATTTTATTTCTTCACCATGACCATCTCCACATTTGCTAGCCATTCGGGGAAATTGGATTTCCCTGATATGGCTAGCTTCCACCAATTTGTGAGTTTCTTCTTTTATACTGAGGCTCTTGTCCTCAGTAAATTTTTGATGTACCAAAACATCACATCGGGTGAACTCCCATGATCAATCAATACTCGATGTACATTGCGACCCATTGTGATTACAGATAGAACCACATGGTCATCTTTGTGAGAAAAAAATGTCTTCTGAATCAACAGGTGTAAAACAGAGAAAGGGAACCGAAGGGGGCTTGGACGCACGGGTTTCTGAAAACAAAACTGCCCTAGAATAGCACTTTCGGCTAGATACCCAAGACCTTCCCCTAGAAAACCTCCTAATATAGTATTAAAATCGCCTAAGATCGGCGCTTTGTGGTCGGGTCTCTTTGGCTGGTCTTCACCTTCTCGTTCCTTCTCTTGGGGATCTTGAAGATAATTTGCTAAAAATCCCTTTTAAACTAACCCGGCGAGTTGATAGAACAAAGTCAAACATCGCTCGGTATCGTGACTATGGGCTTGGTAAAACTCGCACCAAGCTTCCTTCTACCATCCCAGTGTGCGATCAATCTTTTTTCGTGAGCTGCAACTTAACAACAACATTTTCTTTCATCATTAGTGACCTACACGACGTGTTCAATTTCTGGTGAGGCGAGTCATAATCTGATTGGTCCTTCTTGCGTTGTCCTTCTTGGCCACACACAAAATATACCCCTTATCAGATCGCTGACTAGAGGTCATCTCATTACTCTTCGATCGATGATCCCGTCTGTTGTCCTTCTATATTACTTATTTCTTCTATTCATTTGTCTTTTTACTTCGAATCGCCTCTTTTGCCTCAATATGGACTGAAGCTCGTTCTCATACTTGCATCATAGACTCTTCTTGGTTTTGAAGTAATGAATCGCTAAATAGATTAATTTGGAGTCCTTTCATGAACGTGTACACCACCATCTCTTCATTCGTGTTTTGGAGGCATATCAAAATTGCGCAAAAAAAAAAATAAAAAAAAATCAGATATTCTTTAAAGGACTCTCCTTCCTATTGTCTTACGTCGAACATGTCTATTAGCGGAGGGGTTACACTTTGTTGGCTAAGAATTGTTGCTTGAATACCCTAGAGAATTCCTAAAATGAGGTAATGTAATCATTTGGGACTCCACTAAACCATTGAAGGATTGACTTAGTGAATGCGCCCATGAACATTTTACAACGTTCGACATTCGACCTACCAGTAATTATCATTTGAGCTCGGAAGGCTTTCAGATGACTCTTAGGATCTTCTGCACTAGAAAAAGAAGTGACCTTTGGTGTAATAAAATGTGGTGGAATTGGTTCCTCCATGATTGCTTGCAAAAACGGTTGAGGATTATTCTTTCATGACATATATGGGGAATGAATCCATACGTCTCTCCTTACTTGCCTATGCATGGTTCTCTACAGTTCTTCATTGCTTTTTGTAGCTTTTCGTTTATCTGAACGGTGTCTTTCATCAATTTTCTGAAAGAATCTACCTCTCCCTGAAGTCATTCATGATTGGTTTGGGCTTCCTCACGTAGACGATCCCGTTCTTAACGGAATTCCTCAACTTGCTTCTTCGTCTCTTCATTATCCTACTGAAGAGCTTGCATTGTCTCCACTATCCATTCCAGGGTGGGTGCATCGTCTCCATCTTGTGTCTAAACTCCTTGTCTCATGTTCCCTATGTTTTCTGACCACGGTGATCCCTTTGGTCTACATCTTTTTGAATGTCTGCAGGTCACAATGAGATGAGAGGACGTCCACCTGTGGAAAATACTCTAACGATCAAGTCAGTGAGAGCATATGTATTGCATAAAATAATACTTGCTTACTCGTTGAGGGTCATCCCCTTTTTATAACATCTTCCGCTCATCCCTCTTTTTGGGGAATCATATAACAACAGATTTATATAACAACAAAATCGAAATCACTCATTCATCAGGGATAAAATCCATTAAAAATACCCACGACATCACATTTCAAGTATATTTGCCAAGTAACATTTCATATAACGAACAAAACAAGAATCCCTGAAATATTGGATTAATTATAGAAAATAACCAAAGACTACGAATTCACCTTTTCATCGAAAAAATGTCGAGCTAGATTTTGCAAGGTCGGTTATACATCCGAACAAATTATATCGGTCTTCTAACTGATCACACACAGACATATATATATATATATATATATATATATATATATATATATA
>Ga0123341_1001693_pt1 | contig 17106 bp, 6 predicted proteins | sample Turbeapinknodule_FD_89959 | JGI IMG/M metagenome (GOLD analysis project Ga0123341, IMG submission 89959) | Root nodule microbial communities of legume samples collected from Mexico - Turtle bean Mexico pink nodule | ecosystem: Host-associated > Plants > Roots > Nodule | place: Mexico: Nepantla...
ATTTAATAGTATTAATAATATTGATAATATTTAATAATATTTAATAGTATTAATGACATTTAATAATATTATTATAATAAATAATAATATTAATATTAAATATCTATACCTATATATAAAGAGATTCTCCTCTTAACTGTCATTTTGTTTTATTTCATTTTTATCCTTATATTTATATTTTATTTTATTATTTTAAAAGTATAGGAGAATTTATCATTTTATGAGCAGATTTAATTTTATATATCAAAAGGATAACATAATAGATAACATTATTTTTAAATTCAAAACTAAATATTTCAAAATGAGGTTTGTTAAGGCACAATTGCATATTTTTCTCTCGTTTATCTTCACTTTTATTTCATCAAACACCTTTTTTGTTTTCTATTTTCATATTCAAAATTCAAAATATGAGAAGTCGTAGTTTCCTTCCAGAACCACAATATCAACCGGTAAGTGTTGTTTTTCAATTATAAAGTAGAAGATGAAAATGCAATGTCTGAATTTACTTTTCTTTTTTATTCATTTATCCATGTTTTTGGCATTGTATAATGATATTATTGTTATTATTGTGCTGACACAAATAACGCCATAAAATACATGAATACAATAATTTAATCAAACTTATAACAGAAATATTAAAGAAAAAAAAAGAAAGAATAGTAGGATTTTGTTTATTGAATAAAAAATTGAAAGGGAAAAAAATGTACCAGATAAAAGTGTGTCGGAGGAAGTTAGTATATGAGAAAGAGAGGGCTTAGGAAAAAAAGGGAGGTATGTTAGTCTACGAGCGAAATGAGTGAAGAAACTGATTGAGAGAGGGAATGATAAAAAAAATTACGACACGGATGTGAGAGCCGCTAATATGAATAATATTAACAATGTTTATATTAATAATTATATTAATATTGATAATCATACTAATAAATATAATAATAACCATAACATGACAACAAAACTTCTTTGATGTAATAGTTAAAGCTTATTTCCTCACTCAAGGACCTGAATTTGAGTCTCACCCGTTACAATTTAATAATTGAAAATTTAAAAATAAAATATGTTGAATTATCTATGGATTTAACTACTAGAGTTAATTTTTTTTCTGTGGTGACCCACTTCAATGTAACAAACATCATTCCACTTAAAAACTTTAGTGACTTGAAAAACTTAAGAAATCTAGAGAGATCCAAACTTGATGTGAAGAGTAAAACTTACTAAATTAAAATTGATCTCCATTTTATCAGTATCTGAATGACACTCTATTTAAAAAAGATGGATGAATTCACTTTAAAAAATTAGAAAGAAATAAAAAATATATAGACAATTTTTAAAAAGATGATAAAATTTATAAATAATTAGTTAAATAGTTAAATAGTTAAAATTTTATTGAATTTAATTAACATAACTTAGAATTTCAACTTATATTAAATTTTAAAGTCGTCTTGCTAAACAGGAAATTGGATCTTAGTAGTAAAATTGTAACTTGTAAATAAAAAGATAAAATAATAATTGAAAAATAAGAAATATTCAATTGATACCATTAAAGTTTAAACTAATAAAATTTAGTATTTACACCATTTGAAATTAACCTAATTGAACTTTGAAAAATTAAAATGTACAATTATGATACGAGGAACACCTATTTTACTAAATTTCTTCATCAACTTCTCAAAAATCTGAATTCAATATGGTATATACTAATTATTTTAAAAATATTTTACTCATGAAAAAAAATCCTCTCGACAAACCTCAAACTTTAATATTGTAAAAAAATAAATCGAGTAAATTCAATACTCTACTTATGCAGAAGAGTAGAAATGAATAATATCGTAATAAAGACAAAAACTAGTACAGCTACCATGCCCTGCAAAGAACACCAAAATGTTACCTTTTGTTTGCTTCTAAAAATAAAATTAAAGTAATATGCTTAGAGAGGACAAGGAGAACAAAAGTAAAAACCATTGGGTAAGAGTTTAAATTTGATTCTTAAATCTAATGATTAGATCTTATAACATATTTACCATTGATGTGACGTGAAATTCTTGAAAAATGTGACATAAAAAGAAAAAAGAAAATAAAAATGGAAGATCTTTATAAAACTCGTGTATGAAAGATGTTCTAGCAAAAGAAAGAGTCCAAGATTCATTAATACCTATTTATATTCATATTCTGTCAATTTTTTTCCATCACTCTAACGAAACACTTATTTATTATTTTTATATTTCACTCTATTTTTTATGTTACCTACTTATTTACCAGTTACCTAATTCTATCACGTGTCAATTATATTCTTACTAGAAGTTTCTAAAGAAGCTATCTTTATCTAGAAAAATCTTTTGGAATCACTCAGGCCATACAATTATTCAAGGTATTATTATTATTATTATTATTTATTATTATTATTGTTATTAGAATGAGAAATTGAGTTTCTTTTTATGTGTCAATTCTGTAATTTTAAGATCCTACAAGGTTATTCTGGCTGCGAATCATGTGTAAGAAAGCATATATAACTATGGAAGCGGTCACCGAATATAGAGAAAAGAAAGAGTGGTTTGATACAACACAACAGTGTGAGTGGTGAAGGATCTGTTTCTGGGTAGGAGAGGAATCAAACCCTTTTCACTGGTAAGTATTGATGTCACTAACCACAAACTTCTTTTCATCGATTCACTTCAAATCATGGAAATCACGTTTTCGTCAATTCTCTTTTCGGATGATTCTTTGCTGTGCCCTTTCGCGATTCTTTAGATCCTCTTTTCGTTATATTGTCTCTTAAGAAACATGGAATAGTGGGTTTGACTTTAATTTTTCTGGGTCCTCTTCTTTTTTGATTTTGTGGTCGCAGTCAATAGAACAATGGCTTCAGATCGGAAATTTCACACTTTCGAGGAGGTCGCAAAGCACAACCAGACCAAGGATTGTTGGCTCGTCATTTCGGGAAAGGTATGTTTCTTTTTCTTTGGGAGAATTTCCGATTTGCTTCAATTTATTGATTATCTTGGAGAAACGACGACGGGTTTAAGATGAAATCAAGGGGTTCAGTACATGCTTTTTGGGTTTAAGTTAACGCTCCTTCGTCTGGTTCGTGTGTTTGATCTGATGTCTTGTTTCTCCTGCTATACTGAATCAGTCAATTTTTTATTTTCTCTCTTTTCTGTGTGCATTTGTGTGTAGTTGGTGATTAGCTCTGATAAGAGCAGCTGTCTAGCTAAAAGACTCCTAACATGTTTGTGTCTAACGTAATCCCAATTGAATTTGTGTCTCAGTAACTTGAGTTCAACTGGAATTTTGTACTTGTTCAATCGAAAAACAAACAAACGTACCCTTAACCTTGCAGGGAATTTAGTGGTCCTTACGATTGAAAATTCTGGTTTTATAGCAAATGTTAGATTAAAATAAAAACTCATAAAAGAAGAACTAAATCAAAAGTTCTGTTTAACGATGGGCATATATGTCACTACTGATTTGAAAGTTACTGCCCAAGGAGTTGCTCATCGCTCATTATTAGTATGTGGGCTGGGCAGCTCTAATCATAGGGTGTTAATTGGGTCTATTAATCCGACTACCCAATCCAACCCAAATTGGGTTTAGTTATCTTTGCAATTGGGTCGAGTTATCTTTGTAATTGGGTCAATCCAATCTCGAATGGGTTAGATGATGGGTTATGCATGTTGAATCCGATATCTACTTCAACTAGATGAAAATTATTAAATAATGTTAATAATAATAATAATAATAATAATATAACTGTTATTAAATTTAATTTCTTTATTCTGTTAATTAAATGCTTATTTTTTAAATATTAAATTGTTCAATTTTTAAATATTAAATAATATAGTTTATTTTTTAAAAAATTGTTTTTGAAATTACAAATTTTAACAAAAAGATTTTTTTTATATATTCATCCCTCTACCCAATCTAACATGATTAAGGGTGAATTGTGTTGGATTGAGTCTAATAAAAAATGTAGAGACCTAACTCAACCCAACCTAAGATCTTTTGATTGGATTGGGTGATTAGTTTGCTAACCCAAGATGTTTTGATCAGATTGAGTGATGGATTTGCCAAATCCAACCCTTATACTCATATTTAACCATGTCTATTACTATGTGAAATTATCTTGTTATCGTATCATACAGTGATTTTGAGTCCATACCTTTGATTGTGGGAAAAAGTATGCCAGGAATATATATTAAAATACCAAGAGACTATTCAATCTGTAGGTAGTTATTTTCATATGCCATTTGTATATTCACTATAGTGTAGATGCTTTATCGCTTGAATTCTGTTGATGCGTGAATGGTTTGGAATTTGGATTAACCTGTTGATTTATTTAACTTTTGAATGTGATGTGTGATTTGAGAGGTGAAGCTTTTTTCAAACCAGCCTCCTCGTTTGGGAGTTTCTTAAGATATTTGGATGTAGATAGTTAATATCATGCGACCCTCAAATAGGCTCCTGTATTAATTTTTATGGGTATTTTAAAGTTCCCAAATTGGGGGGCTTAAGAGGATTTTAAGCATCCAAACAAGGGGGACGAAATTCATTAACCTCTCACATACCTTTCATCAATTTGATTCCTCCTTTTGTCACCTCCCCACTCCCAAACATTACAGCGACGACAGTAACCACTCTCACTGAAATAGCTGAGTAGGCATCCTTTTTTATGCAAGCTGTTTATGTTCCTAGTGAAACAGAAAGATGTTAGTCATATATGCGTTCAGGGGTGATCTTCCCTAGATGCCAAAGGCTGTGATCTCATTGCTCTTGATGCAATCTGAGTTGCCTCACTGTTCTGTAACCCATCCTTTATACAAGATACTGGCTCATATGACATTGGGCAGGAGGAAACCCTCTTTCACTATTCTGAACGATAGAAGAAGCAAGCCTATTTTTCTCTATTTAAGCATTACCTGAGATTGCAATGCCCCATTTTGAGGCCTATTCAAACACCCATAAAGGAGTGCAGAACAGAACCCCATGTATAATGGCATGAGTTTTTATTCTATAGCTTGAATTCTACTTTTGTTATGATGTTAATTTCTGCCACTGAACAAAACATTGTGCTTCAACAATTTCAGGTCTATGATGTCACCCCTTTCATGGAGGAACATCCCGGAGGTGATGAGGTTTTGTTGTCTGGCACCGGTGTGTTCATCTCATCTGAAGCTTATTAATAAAAGCACCAAAATTTTACCATATTGATTATTATCACTTTGTGAATTACAGGGAAAGATGCAACCAATGATTTTGAAGACGTGGGACACAGTGATTCTGCAAGAGACATGATGGCAAAATACTACATCGGTGAGATTGATGCATCAACTGTTCCCCTAAAGCGGACATACGTTCCACCTCAGCAATCTCTGTACAATGCTGAGAAGACTTCAGATGTTGTGATCAAGATCTTGCAATTCCTGGTCCCTCTCCTGATATTGGGCTTGGCCTTTGTTGTCCGGCAGTACACCAGGAAAGAGTAATTCCTTCTATAGCAAATTTGACCCCCGTGAAGGGGTCTGTTAGCTTTATAGTGTCATTTGGAGAACAGTGTTTAGTTTCTTTATGGGGTCTGAGCATTGAATCTGGATCAGACTATTATTGAGTAAGCCATGTTTTCCAATCCAACTTTCTTTGGTATTGGTATTAGTGTCATTTATGAATTGAGAACTTAATGTTTGGACGGGATAAAGTTGGTTTTCTTTCTTTTTATTAAGGATCGCTGCATTTTTAATATTTATTTCCGCATTACTTTATTTATCAACCTATCATTTATTATGAACATGCATGTGCACGCTGGTAGTAGCAATTACCTCTTTTCCAGGCCCTTCAATGCCGCAATTCAAGGACCTTGCGTGGTTGATCGACAAACCAAGTCAACCTCCTAATTCCTATTACTCTTAAATAAGATATAAGATCCCTTAAGATTCAGATCTTGTGTAAATTATTGCAGATCTCATATTCAAGATTTCATGATGAATATTTTTTTGTATTAGGAAAGAACTTAAATTTTTTTGTGATTTTAGAAATGTTTGAGAGTTTTTGTAGAATAATTCATTTTCTGTGATGGAGTAAGATCTTACAAGTTTAAGATTTTGATGGAAAATTCACGGTTAAAGATTTATTGAAGGGAGGTGAACTCTTAAATAGTAGATGTTATGTTTAAGATTTTGACTAAAAATTTAAAATTCTTTTACTAAAGAGGTTCAATTTTACATGCTAATTACAAAATGGGTAAAATGTTACAATTACAATGTGAGATTATAATTAATTTGAAAATATAACTCAAAACAAGAGTAGATACAAGGAGAAATGGGAGAGGACACTATCTTATTTAAGGGAAAGAAAATGACTTGATAAAGAAGAAATGACTAAAACGAAGACAAGAGGAACAACCGACAACAACTCACAGGGAGACAACAACTCACACGAAGACAAGAGGAACAACCGACAACAACTCACAGGGAGACAACAACTCACACGAAGACAAGAGGAGGGAGACAACAACTCACAGAGAGTAATTTCAATTCAAATTTTACACTACACTCATTATTATTTATAATCTTACTGACTTGAGCGTTGTACCATTTCTACAGGTGGAACCCTCTCATTTCTTTGGAACCAATTCATGAAGTTGGAAGGATACAATTCGATGACCATCTCAAAATTTAACTGTCAACTACATGCTCTGATGATTGATAGATATCCTCTTCACTAGAATATTTATCATTAAAGATGCATTAAGTTGAGATGTTGTTGCTCAAATATCAAATTAGCAGTTTTGGAGAAGGAGGAACCTGAAACAACAATTAAAATGATTGTCGGTTAATTTTTTACATTATTGTCAATGGTGAGAGTAGCAGATTTGGAAATGACAGTAAGTAGTGGGCGAGTTTGATATGAAAATCTGAGAAGTAACAAGTGACATAGAGCATGGGTCAAGCTCTGAAACTAGCAGTGTAGTGCACAATTAAAATGACAGCGTGAAGCAAGGCTTTTAGCATGCTATCCCAACACCCCCATGATAATAGCATATATTATACCATATCTTTCGGTATGGTGCTACTTATTATGATGTTCCCTTTAATAAATTGTTACTGTTCACTTTGATTTACATAATGTGAAAGAGGAAAGGTGGATTTACATGGAAGAATTGCATCATCGACACCTTCAAGGATAAAAAGAATCCTAAGGAATCAACCAAGTTTGTTGTAAGTACAAAAAGTTTGCACTTATTAGGTCAAAATGTCCACACATCGCCTTCAAGCTTTGGACCAAGATCCTTGACCTTTCAGGGATGTGAATGTTCATTATTTCTTTCCTACTATATAAAGGGATTCATTAACTTGATCGTCTAAAAGACTCCAAACACTTATTCTTTGTTTTATATACAAACACTTATTGTTTGTTTTATATACATGTACAAACCTTGGACGTCCAATTATAGTACCTTTTAAAATATTATTTTCATGTTTTTTTATTTAAGATTAAAGTGACTTTAACAGAAAATTTGTTAGTAAAATATATTTAGCTAATACATTTTTAACTGAATTCTGAGTTTATAAACTAGCAGTTTAAGTGTTTGGTAAAACTAAATAATAATTTAGCTGCCAAAATTAAATGGTTCAATTTAGTGTTTGGTAAAACTAAATGAAGATACTCTCCGCCCATTCAACAAAATAATTTATATGGTTCAATCTCAATTGTTAATTGATATACATATGTGCCAAATGTTCAAGACTAAAATGGGTTCCATACCCATGTTCATCCGTGAGTTCTTATGATTATTACTTTCTTTGATGTTTCTAGTTGTAAAAGTGAATGTTATCATATAATATTTGGTTTCTACCATTTACTCTCCTTTTTTAAATCATTGGTTCAAATATAAGTTTACGAAGACATTTCTGTATAGTAGTTTTCTTATATGATTTATACTATCTAATTGGTTGAAACATTATCTTCCAATTTTACACCAAAGTAACATTTAAACAAGATTATTGTTGAAAGAAAATATTCAATAAGCAAAAGGTCGTCTGAGGGCATATGTGTTTTTGTTTGTGCGTCGTAGGTGTAAATGCCTAACCCAACTGAGTAAAATACATTTAATCATGAGCATTCGGTTGTAGTGTCTCATCTACCAGTAAAGAATGCCTGATGGTAGCATCTCACCAACTAGTAAAGAATGTCTCATTCATTTGATGAAATGCATCCCGAAAATCTATCCGGTTGAAGGCCATCTTGTAGAACCATTTTTGTTTATTACTATGTAGAATGTCCATTGTGTTTTGTGTCTTGGGTTGAGTGTTCACGTATCCTCTTAGGCATGTTTTACGGAGGGTTACCATGGATTAAATTTTTCAAAATCCAAATAAATAGATTGGATTTAAAATTCATATCCATTTTAATTAGATCAAATTTATTTAAATTTTTTTAAAATTCATTTAAAGTGGATTAAATCTAGACTAGCCCACTTTGTTAATTAGATTAAATTCCCTTTGTTAATTACATTAAATCGATTTTGATATGGACACATAATAACTTGGCTCGAACTAGGCTTAAGCCGACTTAACCTGGACGTGGACCAACTCGGCTCGACATCGACCTCAGCCTGGACCACTCGACATCCAGGGACAGGACCACTTGACATTGGCCCGGGCGACTCAAAATCGGCCCGAGCCCGGACACCTCGACATCGATCCGGTAGGGACGACTCGACATCGACGTAGGCCGGGATGACTCGACCCTAGCCCGGGCCCGCTCGACTCGACATCGGCCCGGGATCGCTTGGCTCGTCATTGTCTTGGGACTGCTTGTCTTGACAACGGTCCGGGCCCGCTCAGCTTGACATCGGCCCCAGGCCCGAACAACTCAACATCAGTCGGGTCCGAACAACTCAACATCAGTCAGGCCCAGACGACTCAACATCAGTTTGGGCTCGCTCTGCTTAACATTGGCTCAGGCCTGCTTGGCTTGACATGGACCCGCAATTGCTCTCGACTCGACATCGGTCCAGGCCTACTCAGCTCGACCTCGGCCTGCTCGGCTCGACATCAGCCTGGGCCCGCTCGGCTCATTATCGCCCTTGGCCCGCTCAGCTCGACATTGATTGGGGCCCAGGCCCGCTCGTTTCGACATCGGCCCGGGCCAACTCGACTCGACATCGGCTTGTCATTGGCCTGGGATTGCTTGTCTCACAACAGTCCAAACAACTCGACATCAGTCTGGGCCCGCTCTGCTTAACATCGGCCCGGGCTTACTCAGTTCGACATTGACCCGCAACTGCTCGACTCAACATCAGCCCGGGCCCGCTCAGCTCGACATCGCCCCAAGCCTGGAACGCTCGGCTCGACATCAGCCCTGGCCTGCTCGATTCCATATCGGACCCGAAAGACTTAGCTCCACATGGGCCTTGACCGACTCGACTAGACATTGGCCTTGACCGGCTCAACTTGATATCGGCCCGAGCCCAGAAGACTCGACATCGACCTGGGCCTGCTTGACATCGACCCAGGTCCACTCGGCTCGACATCAACCCGGGTTCGCTCGACTCGACATCGGCCCGGGATCTCTCGGCTCGACATTGGCTTGGGATTGGGACTGCTAGTCTCGACATCGGTTCGGGCCTGCTCGGCCTGGGCCACCTCAGCTCAATATCGACATTGGCCTGCTCAGCTCGACATCTGTCGTGCCCGAATGACTCAATATCAGCCTGGGCCTGCTTTGTTTGACATCGGCCCAGGCTCGAACGACTCTACATCCGTTTGGGCCCGCTCTGCTTGACATCAGCTTGGGCCTACTCGGTTCGACATTGACTCGCAACTGCTCGACTTGAAATCGACCCAGACTCCCTTGGTTTGACCTTGGCTCGGGCCTACTTGACTGGACATAAGCCCGGGCCTTTTCGGCTCATTATGGACCTTGGCCCGCTCAACTCGACATCGGCGCAGGCCTGCTCGACTTGACATCGGCTTGGACACGCTCGACTCAAATTCAGCCTGGGCCTGCTCGACTCCATATCGGACCCGAAAGACTCAGCTCAACATGGGCCTAGACTGGCTCGACTAGACATTGGCTTTGGTCAATTCGGCTCGATATCAGCCTGGCCGACCTGGGTCAACTCAATATCAGCCACCCAACTCAACTTGGCCCAGGGTTGACTCAGCTCGACTTTGCCCCAAAACGAGCTTGGTCAACTTTGGCCCATATCGATTTGATTCGACTTGGGCCCAGACAACTCGACTTGTGGACTTGAGCCAACTTTGCTCAACTTAAGCCCAGATTGTCTTGGCTCAACCTGGATCGGACTAAGTCAAAATCCAACCCAAATGCTATTTGGATAATCCAAAAATGTATTCAATCTATATCTAATCCATATCCCAATTAAATGGATCAGATTTAAAATCCAAAAATATGAATATGGATTTGAGATAAATCCATTTAAATGAAATAATATGGATTTGGATATTGTATGGTATAAATAAGCACCAAGGGTAAAACATTATATAAAAAATTAATTGTTGAGCATGTGTAAGATTCTACTTTATTGAGTGATATTTTAGTTGAATAGGTATTGGCTTGCTTTCTTTGAATGAGAGAAAAGTATTGCACAAGCAGTCACTCAAAAAAATATTTTATATTTTCTATAACGCAGTGAATCTTTGAAAGAGGTTAAAGGTATAAAAAATAGAGGATATCTATTTATGTAATTCATCCTTAAGCTATGATGACGATTCTAAAGAAATGGCAGTTGACTCTAGTCATTTCAACTATATACAAGTGTTAAATACTATGCTTCATGACCATATTAGAATTGGTATAGAATCAAAAGATTCTTCATTCGTTAGATATGTTGAATCTTAAGAAATAACTAACTATCGAACTTAGATAAGCTTGTTTTTTATGTGGTTCTGAACCCTCCTCCATACAGGAGTCCAAAACAAATTCTACGAAAAAACCCTCTTATTCGTTTTTTACATTTCAGCCAAAAAATAATGAAGTATGAAACTGACACTGAAGTATGGATAGAATAGACTATACTGACCGTCAAATCTTCCCCGGCAATAAATAAATTATACAAAATGAAGTATGGAACTAAATCTAAGTAATACTAAAGTATGCTCATTTGTTCAATTATTGTATTTTCTTACGATTATTAGCATATAATTTTATGCATTATTTAGTTTTAGTGCGTTTAACATACATTTTAATTTGAAGAAAGTAAGATTGCAAGAGAGAGCAAAGAGATGGATGGACCTGACTATTAAATGGAAGTGTTAGACCTGTTGAGTAAAAGCTGAATTTACACGCCATTAAGCATACAGGGCTTAACCAGCACCCCTAAATATTACCCAATTCCATCAAAGACACCTCAAACTCAGATCATACGCAACTGGTCAGCGGCTAAAAGAGTCAAAAGGGGGGGCTCATGAGTTAATGTTCAGTCAAAAGGGCCAACATTAATAATTGTAGATAATATCTCAGCCTCTTCAATCGGGTTACAGGCACCAACTACTCCTGCTTTTAGCAAAGGTGCTCCCAGATGTGTCCCAAATCAGAATTGAAAAAGAAAAGAAACGGATGGAGCCAGCGTGAAAAAGAAGTGAGATAAAAGAAATGCCCTCTAAATCTAGCCAAATTCAATGCCCACATTAAGGCAACATTGTGGAAACCAGAGCTCGTAAATAAGCAGTGGCAAGTTTCAGCATGCCGAGCCGAGATGCCATCTAAATCTAGCCAACTTCAATCCCCACATTAGCCAACATTGTCCAAACCAGAACCTCGTAATTAAGCATGGCAAGTTTCATCATGCAACAGACTTCATTCGGTTGTAATAACTCAAAATTTGCAGTACTTTTAGATGAGTGGAGAAATCTGGCAGCTTGAAAGTAAAGATCTTTTGGCAACATCATAACTGGTTCGGTTTGTTTCAGTATCACCTGCCGTCATCGTAATGATGCCTCTATTTTCATTTTGTCATGAAGGGTCACAACCAAGTTATGGGCGTCATCTAGCAGCTTCCAAACATCGAGGTGTCCAGCCATGCCATTGCATTCCTTAATGATCTCGTCCATGCTGCTATACTTCTCAATAATCAACTTTCTCCTTTGTAGAACTGAAGCTGCTATTGCGTAAAGCAATAAATCGTCTGTTGGTGGAGCTCGCTGCCTAATTCTGCTCCATGCAGATTTCCCAATGCCTGCTCGGATTGCTGCTTGATCTGCCCACATTACTTCCCAAAGGCAAAGAGTCTGCTCAAATGTCAACTCCCTTCTAAACAATACCACCACCATCCTATACACAAAAAAGCAATCCTCGGCCTGCAGCTTCTGCAAATGCCTAAACAGGTGGCCATCCTTGAACTTGATAATTTTTGCAACTATATCAAGTTGCCTCCTAATACCCACCTCATCAAGCCTGAAATTTTGCCTAGCCTTTCTCATGAATCCAACAAAACACCAGAAAGCCTCGTGATCTTCTGGTATAACACTAACTATAGGTGATAGCAAATCACTCATACCCTGGCAGTAGCCAATTTCAGGGTCGTACAAAGCATATGCTTCAAGAATTGCAACCAGTCGAGCAGCATGAAAGATTCTGCTGGCATCTAGGTGACCATAATCCTTCAATCCAACAGCCTCAGCAGAACGATGTGCCCTACAGTCTGGTACAACAGCTTGAGAAGGGGAGTATGGCATCCATTCCCCATTGGCACGTACTGCATCAAGTCGGATGATCCGTTGCCATGTGGCAAAATCTTCATTAGTCCATAGTTTCGACGGAACTTTCATTAGAGAGGGAGAAGAATTTTCCTTAGGTGTCTTGGAATTGTTGTCTTCCTGACCATCATCAGAAGGAAATGACTGAATTATCTCAGGACCTTCTGAGGAGTCTGAATCAGTGGAATCAGTATCCAGTACAGAGGTATCAGCATTGCTAACGTTTGGAGCATCATCTCCTTCCAACAGGGCACTAGATGGATCATCTGAATATTCAGCATCTGGACTGTGTTCCTCACTGGAAAGAGACTCTCTGGCACTTGTTGCATCTTCAGAACTAGGAGAACCGTAATCTTGAATAAGACTTCCACCATCCCCTTCATAACTGATTTCACCTATTTCATTTAACTTGAAGCTCCCACCATTATTGTGCTTTAGCAGCTGCCGGCACTGTCTGCGAAATTTCTCATACTCCTTTCTGCATTTAGAGATTTAGAATTAAACTGAAAAAACAGACGAGGGAAGGGCACACAACATAAAGTTTTGAATACTGCAAAAACATGATGGATCCATCATATATACTTTACCTATTTTGAGTTCTTATAGCATCTCTTTCTTCTTTGGTACTGTCCAAGTCATAGCTGTATAAATGGACATGTAATTAGTAAACATAGAAAAGTTCATATAAATTAATACAAATGGAAAAGTATGGGAAAAAATAGTTCAAAATGACATAAATAAAGAAGCCCATCAATATCCTTTCAGGTGTAGGATGAAGCGAAGAATAAAGTTTGTGCTACCTCAAATAAGAGATAATTAAGGTTCTTCGTAACCAAGATGCAACACAGTACTAAAGATTTAACCAGGAGCAAGATATTTCAAATCACATTGTCTAACAGCATGTCCATTTTGTATCTGATGGCAGGACATAATCCAAATTTCCTAGATCCCAAATATGTAAGAAAAATAAACAGTAAGCATTATTTAGAAATGAAGCATAAAAGATAGCATGCTTACACTCCGAGTAGGAATGGCCAAACTTCAGCTCTAATAGTAGGATCAACACCCTGCATCAGATATTTATACGTAATCAAGTTCAAGGAGAAACAGCCAAACCAGAAAAATTTAAAATCTAAACAATCAGATCGGTAAACTCACTCCACTGTGAACTCTTTTCAGGATATTTATACGTAATCAAGTTCAAGGAGAAACAGCCAAACCAGAAAAATTTAAAATCTAAACAATCAGATCAGTAAACTCACTCCACTGCGAACTCTTTTCAGGAACTTAATTCCACCATCCCGAATTCTCCCATCTTGGGTAAACAAGCTTTTCCATTGCTGAGGTGAAAGTACTTGTTTCCTTTTCCTACGCGACCACGGTGATTTAAGACGACCTCTGAAAATTAAGCCACAAGGATAATCTCATTACTATTACTTGTATTTGAATTTTAGATTAGAGAAATATAGGAAGTCATCAAGTAAGAAATTCAGGGAGTGAAAAGGTACACAAAAATATACTCTTCCAGATTAACAGCAAATCACAGCACTGCAGTATAATAGCTAATTTTTCCAAGTCAACTGTGGCTTACTTCTTTCCCCAAGAATTGAGCAGGCGTATACAAGTTTTAGTATTTTAAAATCACAAAAATATGTGCATGATACATGACGCAAAAAAAAATTAAATGCATTCAGCATTAAAAGCCATCAATTTTGAAATTAATTTTATAATATGCAGCAATAATTTACACTTGAAAATGAACTATATATCAAGTTGAAGAAATCCCAGTGTACTTAAACAATGGAGTTCCTGTGCAATGTAAAGTTCAGCATTGACTTGAAAAATATCACATATTTGTCGCTGTGTACTGCTAAATTTACAAAACACAGCCTTGGAAAATTAAAACAGTTGATTCCAAAATCCAAAAGAGATTACAGCATCACCATTTTCTGTTAAAATTTTTAACTTTAGTACTGATGAAGTACGAAAATATGGGCATGCAATTAAAAAAAAAAATGAGGAGTGCCCGGGACGAATAAAAGTTGTACCTGACGACTTGATCAAATCAACATCCCTCATATACATATATCTAGATTAAAACTTAAAAACTGTAAACCTTCTTAGATTTAATTTGTCATGTCATGAAATATACTTTTTCAGTCTCAAATTAACACATCCGTAACATACACTAGCACAAATCTTCCGATCAAGATCACCATTTAGTTACGGTTTTTCACCCACTATTGATTTGTCACGAGAAAAGGAATAGGAGGATAAACAGTTTGAGGGAAGAAGAAGAAAACTTTGGAATAAAGAAATCTACTAAACAGACAAAAAAAAACTCCAGCAAAACCAAAAGAGAGATCTGTCTCCTTCCCACTACCTTGTCCTCCTCAACCCTACAACCCTTTCAGAAACAAATCAGGATTTCCTTGTTTAATTATGGAAAGCATTGTTTGCAATTCAAACAAAATCAACGATTCAACAAGCGAAACACACAATAAGACCGAAATGCTGCAGAGCAAAGAAACCCAAAAACAGAAACGCAACAAACACAAGCTGATCAACCTAAGCGGACACTGATAGCACAACTGGGATGCGCAGAGGTGGAGATCTGGCACGAAATAAACACAAAAGTAATAGAAATCTCAGCGCTGAATAAAAACAGTTTAAAAAATGAGCAGAGAACAGGAGAATGAAGAAGAGAAACTTACCGATCAGAAGACGAACAGGAAGCAGGAGAGGAAGAAGTGACAACGAATAGAACCGATCGCAAATGGATCCACGACGAGGAGGACGACGACGATTGTGACGACGACGACGAAGGAGAAGAATTCGAGGACGACGGTTGCGAATTGAGACTTCGTCTAAGGGGATTCATCTATAAAATCCTTCTATGTACACTTTTTCGTGTTTAGTTTTTCCTAACAGTGTAACTAAATCGGAATCGAAAACAGTATCCTCTGGCTAGGTTTTTGTGCGATTGCGACGACGCTCTCTAATTGGTTCATTCGAGAGGTCCTAGGTTTTCACCTACTAACAGCGCAGAATACGGCGGCGACGAGAGCAAGGCCGGCGAGGGCTGTGAAGAGCACCGCCGGAGTTACCGCCGCCGCGGACATTGAAAGCAACCCGGCGGTGCCGGTGACGAAGTGAGTATCGCTGGTGGTGCTGAAGTGAGTGGATGTGACCATGGATAGTGAAAGTACAAGAATACCCTTTCCTCGATTGATCGTTTCTGAAATCGTTTGAGAACCGAAACTAGTTTGAGAGAAAGAAGAGAAGAGAGTAGAGAGGCAAAGGGAGTATCAAGGGAGAGAGAAAGGACTAAAACGGAAATAAATAGAAAATTTGAAGGAAAGAAAGAAATGAAGACTGGTAGAGTAGGGAAAGAAAACGAAGCAGAATCTAAACTAATATGCTTTTGTGGGAGGAGAAGGGTGCAAATGTCAAAACGCTGCCGTTTCTCTCTCTCTCTCTCTCTCTCTCTCCTTATATTATCACATCATTCAAACTTTCGAACTAACTAACTAATCTCTCAATCTGCTCCTTTGTTAAAGCTCCCAAGTTTCAATTAACTAATTTAATTACTAATTAATAAAATGAAAAATTATGCCAACAAGATTATCCTTTCCTCCGTTTATTAATAAATTGCCTTCTAATCTAATCTAATCTAATCATGGGTCAATAGCTTTATTTCCAGTAAAGCTATTAAATGTTGCAGACCTATACTTCCGTAATATAGGTAATTTCTTTGGCCTTTTCCAAAAGTTGTTATCTCTTTTTCCTTTATGCTGTTCAATTAAAATTAGTAGTCTGTCACAAAATTAAACCCAATGAGACTGATTTTTTATTTCTTAAATAATATAATGAATTTAATTTTTATAGATAAAATAAGTATCATTGAAAAAAGACTTCATTTGCTCTCATATTAATTAGGTGCAAGAAGAAAAATTGTATTTTTTTTTGTGTGAATCGCATGACAATAATCAAATTGAGATTAATCATGGTAATTCAAGTTTCTGTCTCGAGTCACACATGTTCTTGGTTTTTAAAAATCCCACACTATAAACAACTCTGCTTAAAATATTACCATGGCATGTGATGTTAAATATTTGTTTATACAACAGGATTTTACATAATTGGCAGTTGTATTTGTATTGTAAATTATTGCCTTTGAAGAAATTAGTGAACAGTCATCTTAATTAAATTTAATTTTACTAAACTCGTAACAATAATTCAAATATGAAATTCGCTTATGGAAAATCATAACAGTTATATGAATTCAATTAAATTTAATAGGAAAATTTTAATTTTATCGTGCTTTATAGGTTTGATTTTCAAATATGCATAAAAAAAACTATGTTATTAAATGGATCACTCATATGGCGTATGG
>Ga0123341_1001695_pt1 | contig 17092 bp, 22 predicted proteins | sample Turbeapinknodule_FD_89959 | JGI IMG/M metagenome (GOLD analysis project Ga0123341, IMG submission 89959) | Root nodule microbial communities of legume samples collected from Mexico - Turtle bean Mexico pink nodule | ecosystem: Host-associated > Plants > Roots > Nodule | place: Mexico: Nepantla...
ATCAAGATCAACATTCTTAGTGTTGGTGTGTTGGCCAAGAGAAGTGTGTGTCTTGAGGGGATCAAGGTCACTTTCTTGGTTGTGTTGTAAGTGATCTAGGTTTGATTGCTTAGTGGAATTCCTGAGTGGTTTCTGAGAAGACTAGATGTAGCTCTGGGTTTAGAGTGAACCAGTATAAACATCTGTGTGCATTCTCTCTATCCTTAACTCTTTAAATTCAGTTTTGATATTTGTTTACGAGTATAAACAACCGATTGTTTCTACGAAACAACCGATTGTTTTTCTGGTGCTGTTGTTTTTGCTTATTGTTTTGGCAAACTGGATTCCTTATCAATTGTTTCTTGAGATAATTTCATTCTTGGCTTAAAAATTTTTGAAAACCCTTTTTAAACAATTCACTCCCCCTCTAGTTTAAAGTCATCCATTCTAACAATTCTGCCCCAACATAGGCGCTAGTACTCTGTCCATTAGTCGTTGGCAGGTGGCCCCTGCAGTTTTTAGCCCAAAGGGCATGGCCTTATAGCAATAACAAGACAACTCTGTCATGAACGCAGTCTTACACTCATCCCTGGGGTGCATCATGATCTGGTTGTAGCCAGAGAAGGCATCCAGGAAACTGAGTAACCTGCACCCGGAGGCACTGTCCACCAAGGCATCGATGTTGGGCAGCGGGTAAGAATCCTTTAGGCAGGCTTTGTTGAGATCCGTGAAATCGACACACATCCTCCATTTCCCATTTGCTTTCTTTACTAGTACCACGTTGGCTAGCCATTCGGGGTACTGGATTTCCCTGATGTGGTCAGCCTTCAACAGCTTCTTCGTTTCTTCCCGTATGACCTGACGCTTCTCTCCGTTGAACTTTCGCCTTCTCTGGCAGACAGGCCGGATGCTGGGTCCATAGTGAGGCGATGACACAGAAAATCAGGGTCAATACCGGGCATGTCGGCGGAAGACCATGCGAAGGCGTCGAGGTGTCGCGCTATGACCCGGACGACTTGATCCTGTGACTCCTTACTCAAAGAGTGCCCAAGTTTGAACATCTTTCCTCCTATCTCCTTCTCCACCACACCTTCAGCGGGCTCGGGCCGGTCTTCTCGGATGATCTCTTCATGGGTCACTCCGTCTTCCCTCGGTTGTCTAGTTGTGATAGAAAACACACCTCTCTTCGTCTTGAGGTTGTTCTCGTAGTCGATGGAGCGTTAACGACGAGGTACCTGATGCTTGTAGTGCGTGAAGACGTGCCATCTGTGAACGTTGTCCTCAATTCGATGTGCCCACGAACCTCCACCTCGTTCCCTGCAAAACCATACAAACATCTGGTGTAGGGCTTTAATTGGTCTGTAGACAGCTGTAACCGGTTGAAGGTTGTCAAGAACATAACATCGGTCGAACTTGCTTGATCTACAAGGACACAACGCACCCTCCTCCCGGCTGTGACCAGCGAAACTACCACTAGATCATTATCGTGAGGTATAACATCTTGGAGGTCAGCTTTCATGAAGGTGAGGTCGACGTCGGGGATCAGGTCTGTCTATAGTACCTCTTCTGCCATCACCCCCCGTGCATACTTCTTTCGTTGGGAGGCAGGGAACCCTCCTCCGGAGAATCCTCCCGAGAAAGTGTTTACCTCTCCGTGGATAGGCACCTCATGCCCCTGATCCGCTCCCGCAACTACCAACACTTGGTCGTCTTATGCCTCTTGAAGATAGTCCTTCAAGAAACTGCTCTTCACCAGTTCATCATCTAGTTGATATGCCACGCCAAACAATTTCGTATGTAGTGGCCATTTACCTGGTGAAACTCACACCAAGCGTTCTTGTTGGGCCCCATCTTCCTATATGTCTTCGCTGGTACCTTCAATTTCGCTGCTATGCTCGGGATGGCGATAAACTCCTTGAGTTCCAAACGAAAGTTATGCTTCGGGGGTGGGTCTTTTCGCGCGCGTGTGGGTGTCCGCTCATAGGGCTTTCCCGCCCCTTTTTTCTCCGTGGTTGCTTCATGCATTCTCATTTGTGGAGGTCGTGTTGTCGCTTGAGGTCGGGCGGGGCCTATAAGACCGTGTTTCTGCGTTACTCGATCATCTGCAGCGATGTGTGCTAACGCACGACGTCTAATCTCTGTGAATGTCTTCGGGTAGAACCTTAGTAGTGACTGACTGAAAGGTCCCGACAACATTCCCTTGACAAAGGCATGTACTATCATGGCTTCATCAGTGAGCTTCAATCTCACCACTTGAACACCGAACCTGTTCAGGTAGTCCTTCATGGACTCCCCCTGGTACTGCTTGACATCGAAAACGTCATGAGAAAGTCGGGTGGGGGCCTTGTTCACAAGGTACTGCTCCCTGAATAGTGTAGCAAATTGGTCGAAGTTGGTGATGTGTCCGTCGGGAAGGCTAACGAACCACTCCAATGTCGCGCCTGATAGCGTGCTCATCAGCATCTTGCAGTACACAGCGTCAGACCCTCTAGTGAGCATCCTCTGGGTGTAGAACGCTGTGAGATGGGCCTCTGGGTCCTATACTCCTGTGAAGGAGACTTTTGGGCCCAGAGACATCGTTGGTAACGTCGTATTCATGATTGCTCGCTAGAACGGCATGGAACGTGCCCTAGGTGGTGTCGGCGGGGCACATTCGTCTATCGCGCGTTCCCCCAACTGTTGCAAATCCCTACGTAGTTCTTTATTGGCTATGTGCAATTCTGCGTTGTCCGCTCGGGAAGCCGCTACTTCTGCTTAGAGGGCACGCATCGTATCCAAGATTTGCTGCGTGGTAACGTTGTCTCCCCCGGAGGGTACCCTTCCTGCGGATCCAGCAGCTGCTTTTCTCGTACTCCTCATATTGTTGGTAAAGACTCTTAACATAATTGCGAGTGGGACCTTGTTTTAACAGGCCCCACAATGGGCGCCAAATGTTCCTACCGGTTGACTCTAACAACTGTTGCCGCCCTTCAATCTTGCCTGAGAAACGTGCCTTCTTGATCAAGAAACCTCTCACCTGCAGAGACAAAGGGGCGCCCTAGCAGTCGTTTGCACTCTGACGCTCAAGTCAGTATTAGGGCAAAGAAACACCAAGTGTGTATATTAGCTTCAGTCATAGAAACTACGTACCTTACTAGGGTTTTGGCACCCTTTATATAGGTTGAAACTAAGGTTTACCTTTGTGTTGTTACCCTCGACTAGGGTTCCTTGGAGAATGTCCTTGCGTCGCTATTCATAGAATCTTAGCGTATCTAGCACATGACCTTCCCTTAACTGGAGTGCAACGAATGACAGAGTGGCCGCTTGGGTACCAACTTGTGCACCTAATCTCTAGCGCCATTTGCTTCGTGGGTGCCCTAAGTATTCACGTGCCATGCATGCAGCTTTCCCTGGAGACCCTAACCCTAATGGACCTTAACGCCTCCTAGGATTATCCACATGTGGTACGTCTTGATGCGTCATACACACCACGTGCATGGATCCCTCGTGACTTAGGCTTCCCACACATCTCTTGTCTTTAACTGTTATCTTAACGAAACTCTAGGGCCCACCTTATGTGGCCCTCTACCACGTCCTGACGACCGATGTACGACCTTCTTCCCCTACTAGTGGGGTTTGATCTCGATCTCCAACATCGGGGTTTAGGGTGTGGATATCAAAGATTAACCAATTCTCTAGTAGGTGAGTCTGGGACCCCTCACGTGGCCCCCTTCCATTACCAAGCATCGGTGCATCATGTCTGAGGTCAGTCTCTGGATCGATGGCCGAGGACTGGTCGGGACAAAACATATAAATTGATATAACACTCATGAATTGATAAGTTATACATATATAACCAAATTTAAATTTATATTAAAATATATAAATTACACACATTGAAATCACTCAAACACAAAATATGAGTTAATAAACTAAGATAAATAATGAAAACAAAAGAATATTGTTATGAACTACTATAAATAAAAACCTAAAATATTGTTCACAAAGCACTTAATAGGACATATCATTTTTTTATTATACTATATTCTTCAACTATCACATGTTCTTCTTGATATTCATAATTTGTATATTAGTTGACACACTTCCTTGATCAGAAACCTACAACATAATAATGTATCATAATTAGAAATGTAAAATCTGAAAAATAAAACATGTATAAACAAATTATCTTACCCTCAACGCTCTTATTAGCAAATGCAAAGTCCAAAAATTTATTCAGTTCATTCATATCTTGATCTGTATTTTGAGGCACGTCAATTCAAGATTTATTCTTTTTTGTTATCAGCAAGAAAAAATAAATAAATATGAACCACTTCAGGGGTGACTCAACCCTTATACATAACCATAACACAACAGGCCCACATAACCCCTTCTAATCAACATAATCCTTATAAACTTAAAACAACAAACACCCCAGCCAAAAAAATAAACCTTGCACAAGCTCACTTAATTGAAAACATACAAGCCACAGGATTAATGCACCACTCAGAATAAGTAAAACAAGCAAAATTAGATTTAGATGTTACCCAAGCCAAACCTTTAATTGAGCCAAGGTGAACATTCTGAATGGTCGATCACACCACCTTGGAAAATATGTTTATTTCTGTGCTTCTAGATTTCATTAACTACTGCAATCCAAACGCTACTCCAAACAACGTTAACTTGGGCAGAAGCATTTGACAAATTAAACTGCAAGAAGTGAGAAACTGGATCAACATGATCAACTGACGTAATCCCCATCCACGTAAAACACTGTTTCTAGACAAGCCAAGCAATCCTGCATTCAAAAAACAGAGGATTTGTCGACTCCATTTCCATCCTGTAAAAACTACAGAGGTTGCTATCAACCCAAACCCCACGCCTTTCCAAGTTAACTTTTGTAGCAACCGAATTAATCAACACCCTCCAAGCAGTAAATTAGGCAGAAGGTAAAGCATAAGTCTTCTAGAGGGAGACAAACACACTATCTCCCTCATAGAGGTCTCTTAATTTAGCATAGGCAGACTTTACCAAAAACCCACTATCCTTACCTACCTTCCAAACCCGACTATCTTCAATACTCAAGACCGGGGCCTTTCCATGCACCTCTTGTAACAACTGGACTTCCTGACTTTTCTCTCAATCAAACAAACCTTTCCTCTAGGCTAACTTCCACTCCCAACTAACGTTAACCCACTCCCCGCAAGACTCTAAATTACCTTCTTTATTACCACATAAAGAATACAGTCTTGGAAATTTACTTTTCAAATCTTCGTTGCCCACCCAAACATCTTTCCAGAAATGAACATCCTTCCTGTTTCCCACTCTCCACTCACAACAGTTTTCAAAGGTTATACCCCATTCCTCCATCCCCCACCTTCAAATCTCTCCACCAGCTGGAATCCTTAGCATTACTCCTTTGTTCTTGCAAGATTCTCCAACCTCCGTACTTAGAGTCGAGAATTTCCTTCCATAAACCACTTTTCTCGGTCTCCAAATGCCAAATCCACTTTCCCAGCAGAGTCGTTTTGAAAAGCTTTAAGTTCAAAATACCAAGACCGTCAGCTTCTCTAAGCTTGCAAGCCTTTTTCCACGAAACCCACGCTAGTTTCCTTCCTTCTGAACCCCATCCCCACAAAAACCTTCTCTGATTTTTTTCAATCTCCTTTAGCACAGCAGAAGGCAACTTATACATAGATATATAAAAAAGCGGGATAGAAGAAAGAACCGACTTACTGAGACAAACTCTCCCGGCCAACGAAAGAAATCTACCTTTCCATCTTCCCAACCTACTCTTAACTCTTTCTATCACTCCTTCCCAAAACGAGACTCTCTTGTGGCTCCCCACCACAAGCAACCCTAAATATTTGAAAGGAGTTTTCATTACTTCGCAATTAAGGATTGCAACAAACTACTGAATCACAGTGTGGTCAACCCCCACCCCTCCAATTCTACTCTTCGAAAAATTGACCTTCAAACTAGAGGCTAACTCAAAATAGTGCAGAATGACTTTCAAATTGCAAACATATTTAAAGTTAGCTTTACAAAGAAACAGAGTATCATCCGCATATTGAAGCATGTTTACCTTAACCTTTTGTACCCCAACCTCCAAACTCTCCACCAGATTCTGCTCTATAGCTTTCCTTACAGCACCTGCCAATCCTTCCGCCACAATAAGAAACAGAAAAGGCGCAAGAGGGTCGCCTTGACGTAAACCCCTCTTCGGGTAAAACTCTGAAGTAGGACTCCCATTTACAAGCACCGACACAGAGGAAAACTCCAAACAGGATTTAATCCATCTGATCCATTTTTCGCATAAGCCTAACCTTCCAAGCATGTAATATAAAAACTCCCAACTTACAGAGAATATGCCTTTTCGTAATCAATTTTAAAGTATACACAACTCTTCTTCCTCCGCTTCACCTCCTCTAAAACCTCATTGCCCACGAGGACACTATCCAATAAGTCCCTTCCTTCCAGGAAAGCAGATTACTTAGTATCAATCAACTTACTAATCACCTTCTTCAACTTAAGAGACAAAACCTTTGAAATGATTTTGTATAAACAACTTACCAAAGAGATAGGTATGAAGTCACTTAGCTGCTACGGGTTGTCAATCTTGGGAACCAAACAAATGAAAGACGCATTTGACCCCCTGGGCCAACTGCCTCTATCTGCAAACTCGTTCACAGCCTTTAGAACATCCTCTTTTAAAATCTCCCAACAGAACTTTAAAAAGCCAAAGTTAAAACCGTCGGGACCAGGACTCTTCAAGCTTTCACAACTCCATACTACAAATTTAACTTCTTCTTTAGATATATCTTCGACCAACATTCTATTCTCCTCCCCAAAAACTGAGCTAAACTGACATTATCCAACCTGACAGGAGCTTCGTCAACTCCATCAAACTGAGATTTAAAAAAACTTCTAACCTTATCCTTTACCACCTCTTTATCATCACACCATAAGTCGTCCACGAAAACTCCATTTAAATCATTCCTCGCCCTCCTCCACTTGACAATTGAATGGAGAAAAGCATGTATTAAGGTCTCCATGCTCCAACCACTGATGGCTTCTTGCTTAAATAGAAAACGATTATGTTCTACCAGCAACAACCGCCTCTCCTCCTTTCCTTGCTCATCGATATCACTTTCATCGTCTCTTTCATCCAACTCTTGTAACTTGAACATTTTGTCCCTTGCAAGGTTCATAAAACCAAAGACCTCCCTATTCCAGATTTTTAAATCAGCCTTCAACTTCATCAATTTTTCTTTAAAACAAACATACCTCCCCCTTGCACTTCATAGCTATGCCACTTGCGAATTGACAAAATCTTTAAACCTACCATCACCCTGCCACGCATCCAAGTTTCTAAGCGGTTTCGGACCCCAATCCACTATCGAGTCCTTAAACACTAAGGCACAATGATTAGAAACAATTATACTTAAGACGAATTGTTTACAATCCGGCCACGCATCCAGCCATTCCCTAGACACCAAAACCCTGTCTATTCTTCTTTTAACTGACCCGTTCGGCTTGTACCAAGTAAACTTTCTACCTACCATCGGTACATCCACAAGTTCAGACTTTTCAATAAATCATTAAACCCTCTAATATCTCTTTTATAGTCAGACACTGAGAGCATACTCCTTCTCTCTTCTTGTCTTCAAACGGAGTTAAAGTCTCTAAGTACACACTACACCCTATTGTTCTGACGCCGTCTGAACTCACTGGTATCTTCCCAAAGAATTGACATTTCAACCTGTTGACTTTTGAATTTCTTAATAGCTTTTCATAAAATTGTTAAATTTGTTTTCAGTTATTTACAAACTGTTTTGGCTCATGTTTAACTAATTAAAACGGTTAGTTTGATGAGCTATAAAGTTGTGATTACCCTTCCTATTTCAATTAGAGAAAAAGAGATTCATAAAGGATTTTTTAGTGAAAATTTGGATTCAAGAAAGCAAGATTGCCTTGGGTTGTGCTTTGGTTAAAGAATGGATTAGGAGCAACTGTGATTTCCTGTAATCAGATGTAATTTGTTCCATATTCTCTTGATTTTTTTTTAGTTTGAATTCTTGTAAAATGTGTATCTGTAAGGTCAGAGGGTTGTTTTGACTGTGTATGTGAAGTCAAAGAGGGTGTGTGTGTTCTTGAGTGGTTAAGATCACCTCTTTGAGGTTGTGGTGTGTTGTAATTTGTTGTTGGTTACCTAGTGAATACCCAGTGATTTTCTGGGGATTGGATGTAGCTCTAGTAAGGAGTGAACCAGTATAATTGCTTGTGTAATTTTCTCTCTCTCTCTCTTTCACTCATTTAAAATATGTTTCATTTGTCTCTGCTGCCATAAACAATCGGTTAATTTGTATATTCAACCAGTTTTTTTCTGATAACAGTTTTAATAGATTTGTTTTCTTGGCTGATCTGATTCCTTGATCTGTAAATCATCATTAATCTTCACTCTTAGCCAGTATTTACGAAAAACTTCCCTTAAACAATTCACCCCCTTTCTTGTTAAGGCCGTTAATTCTTACAAAGCACATTATACCAAACCCAATAAATTTGAATATAGAAAAGAAACATGCATTTATAAACAACAATAACTCCAAAAATATCACATTACCATCCAATCCCAACAAGATTAACTTAGCAACTCGTGATAAGATATTACAATAATAGTTTAATATGAGAAGTTAAACAAAACAAACATGGATCCTTGAGTGTTGGTACCAGGCTGACTTTAGGTTTTCCTCCTTCATAGATTGGTCCTTTACTTATTTTGAGGCTTTGGCCTTCTTAGCTTGATTGGATTCTGAAGTTCAGACTCTCTGATCCTAAACCAACATAACCTCTCTATCTAAGTTTCTCCAAGGATCTCACTTGATCCTTTCTAACCTAAGTATCCCTATGATGGAGATCAAGAAGAAGAAGAAGAAGAGAAAGAGGTCGAAGTTGAAGATGCTCAGAGGAATATTAGCTCATCATCCTTTTTATCTCAAAGGATTACAAGGAGCAAATTTAAAGAATTAGGAAGTAGTGTTCAAATGTTTTCTCTTTTTGTAGTTTCTTTTGTATAAAAATTAAAATGCTTAGAATAGTGTTTAGGTAGGTGCTAAGAGGGAAACCTGAAGATACCTCTTGTGTAAAGCATCTTTAGATATTAGCTTTAGGAAGAAGTCTAGAAGGTGTCCCTTCTTTCTCCACTTTAGGCGCTAGAAGTGGAAGAGTTGCAAGGCAACCTTGTATAGCTTCCTTTGTAAGCTTCTTGTATATTCATGACCAGTCCTTCTCCTATAAAAGGAGAGCTTGAGTCCTTCAAATACAGATTTGATATTTTGAGTACATAAATTCTCCCAAATTGGTGAGTGATTGAGAGACTTGTGTCTTCTCTTATTCTAGTCTTATCTTGAGCGCACTCTTGGAACCTCAAGTGGCGACATCTACACTCATCTTGAAGCTTTGCATCCTTCAAGTGGCGTGCTCCTCTCCAAGGACTCCAACCATATAAGTTCCCTTCTTCTTTCCATCTTATTCATCCATTTCCATGTCCAAATAAACTCTAAAACATGTCTCAGGTATTTCTAGTCATTTTAATCGGCTCATTTGTGTTCTAGCTTGCTTTTAATCGGTTCTTATACTTTCTATCTTGTTTTAATCGGTTCATTTGCATTTTATCTTGTTTTAATCTGGTTCATTTGCATTTTATCTTGTTTTTGTTCGGTTCATTTGCTTTCTTACTTGTTTTAATCGGTTCCTTTGTCATGAAATGGGTTTCTATATGAGTTTGGCTTGGTTGCTTGTGATTTGGTGAGTTCTTGAATGTTAAGAACATTGATCCAATTCTAGAAAAGTGCCTAATCATATTTCAACTCAAGTTGAATCCATAACATGTCCTTGTAATATCTCTATCATGTTATTGGAATCATATCATGTGGTATCATGAGTCTTAGGTTTGTTCTTATGTGTGTTTGAGTTGTTTTGGCACTTTTAATTCAAGAGCTTTACATTCTTGTTGTTACCTTTCTGTTTTAGGTTTATTTTTTAGTTTTCTTGCTGTTTTCTTGTTCTTATTACATTGTGTTTGTGTCATTTTGATTTTTGAATCCTTATAAGTTTTTTCAAAGTCATGTTTCTCCAAAAATGTTATCAATTCTATGTAGTCCTTTTATTGATAATTTTGGTTTCTTGATTTTGTGTTGAGTACAGATTTATGTGTTTGTTTTCTTGATCCTTTGGTGCTTTTTCTTTTTAGTTTTGAGTTCATACTTGTGTCATAGACCTATACAAGTTCTTAAACATCACTTATATTATGTCTTTTGTAGTTCTTAATTCTGTTTTTCATTCCTGTTAGGTTTCTTCTGTTTTCTTGAAAACTTGTTGACTGTTTCGATTTATTGCAATTTATTTGCCTACTGGAAATTTCTGAAATTCTGGATTTGAGTTCTTCAAAGTGTTATAAAAAGGTAGAAAAAATAAGTACATCAAAATTCCTAGTACAAAAAAAATGATAAATGAAATATGATCAGTGTGTAAGCTTGAGAAGCACCATCCGCTTTCGCCTTCAATTGAGCCTCTCCCTCTAGGATTTTTCCCATAATGTGGAGATAACAACACAAAACTAGGAAGGCCTTCAGAAAAGCCGAACTATTGGGATGGAGTTGGCTCAGAGCTACATTAATCATCATCAACATACGACACTCGAAGGCAGATAAAAGGAAAGAAATATCAAACTCTTTAAAAAAGTACTCATATACAAAGGTAAAGTCCTCACCATCAGGGGTAGGTTTCATGAAAGCCCGATTAGATGAAAAGCAGGGTTTGTTTGAGACAAAGTCGGACAAAGCTTCCTAGCAAACATGGAAAATGGAGATAATCTCTCCAACTTTATCTTTGGAAGTAAACACTGAGGTATAGTGCTTTACCTCACTGAGTACCCATGAGGACTTAGAATCAGAGATATGAGGAAATTTATTCTTCATATTTCCCTTGACAACGATGGTTGTTGAGATTTTTGCAATGTTTTGAGTAAAGACTTTTCACTTACCCTTCAACCCTTAGGCCTTTGGAAGTCTAGGTAGAATGGCAGTAGAAGCCATGACAATGGTGACGGGAGTGATTTCAACGTAGTCATTAGCGATGATTTAATCTCTAAGGAATCACCTTGGATAGAGAATGAGTAAGAGGGACTCAAGGAAGATCCTACACCAATAGGGGTAACATCCCTATTCATTAGAGGGGTATCCCTACCTGAAGAAAAAAAGGCAGAGGGTGAAGAAGAAGAAAATAAAGAAGAAGACATAAGTACTTACCTAGACAAAGAAAGCTTTTACACAAGAAAGCGACAATGGAGGAACAAGCAACACCACAAGAGTGCAAAGAGAGAGCAAGTGAAGGTGAAAAGTATGAATGAAAGGAATAAATTCTTTTATATGTGTAAGGTGGAACTGTTTCGTACACTCGTTTCAAGCGGGAAAAAAATATTTCAAGAAAATCCTAGAATCCTAATTTCCTTTCCTTGAGACGATGTGTCTTTTCATGATAAATGAAGGGTCATTTCGATTGCATACCTCATGTACTTTTCGGCCAAATTAATTAAAATGCAGTTTATTATGCTGACATGACTTATCGAAAATGTATATTTCATCATTAGTTAGAAAACCTCTTCATTAATGCGCATATAATTTCATTATTTATTACATATTTATGACGTCTCTTAGTTATTATTTAATAACAATGATCACCATAATTATTACATTAAGTTTAAGTCATCAATTGGATAAGCTCAAACCATGGAGCTATAAGTGGTTGCAAATGTCAACCTTAATTATGTAAAATGTATTGTTAAAGCTAGATCTCTTCAAGTTGGATTTCCAAGCTTGGGGCTTGTGTATTACATCCGACCCACAAAATTCGGGGTAGCTAATATCCATTAGCAAGATGGATATCAACCACATGTAATTAACCATGAGTCATGCTTATAATCGCCCTTAGGTAGTTATAACCACTCCAACGTGACCATGAAACCCAGAATGTGTCCATGAAACTCACACCATATCAAAACGGTTATTAGTACACGTCATGACTCTTTGAGTCTATAAATACAATTATAGGAGGTATTTCTTACTTATATTTTGATACTTACTACTCATATATTATTATATTCTTACTAACATAGCGTCAGAGATTTCGAGAGGTGGACTTCCACTCAAATATATCAGTAAAATTCGACAATCCTTCAAAACAAAAATTGATCATTCTTGATATTTTGAATTCATGAGTTTGGACTACTTAACACCAAACCCAATAAGAAGAAGAGAGACTAAACTAATTAACTTCAAAAGATAAAGCATAAAATCTATTTGTGAATTTTTTATTTGGGTTTATTTTTGAAGAAAATAATATGAAGCGTACCTCACAAATGGGTGGTGAAGCTGCGTTTAGCTTTTTTTTTTCTTTCTCAGTATATTTTATTTGTGAGTTTTTTAATGGTGTTACAAAAGGGTAAAAGACTTGGCGTTCGTGTTACATCTGTTTGAAATTATATTTATATTTATTGATTTATTGGTTATTGATTCACATAAAACAAATATCATATTTATAAAAAAATGGAGAAGTGGTTGGAATGTAATTTGAGAAAAGAGAGGGCAATTTCAGGTCTACAAGTAGGTCATTAGCAGTTACACTGTCTTCATAAGAGGAGCAGCTGCAGATATTGATTCTAAAACCCAAAACCCTAAAAGCGAAAAGAAAGTTCCCAAAATTTCTCTTGCTCTGAAACTGCCATGGATTTGGAACCGACCGATTTCGATCGTCTCATGTTCTTCGAGCACGCTTGTAAGGCTGCAGAAGCCGAATACGTCAAGAACCCTACAGATGCCGACGTTCGTATATCTTCTTCCTTTCTGTGTTTTATTTTATTTTAGATTCGTCGTTTCCTTCGAACTCCGATAGTTTCTCTCACAGGATTGGCGCATCGGCACTCTATTTAGATTATCATCGCAATTAATCTGTTATTTTCGTTTTCATCATTTTCTTGCTTTGTTTTCACATGAATTCGTCGTTGCCTGCTAGATTGGGAAATGGAAATGGAAATGTTCTGCATTTTTTTCGAAAAATTACCCGTTTTTTTTTCTCCTTATCTCTACAGAACTTAACCAGATGGGGTGGAGCTTTATTGGAGTTGTCTCAGTTTCAGAACTTTCCTGAGTCGAAGAAAATGACCGAAGGTACTGCTAATTTTCTTATTTTACTTAAATCCTTTTTGGTTAATTGAGGGCATTATCACTTATTTTTTTAAGATAATGATTTTCATGCGGTTCAGCTTTTCAAATAATCTGAAAGTAGTTGAAGAATTTAAAATCTGATCAAAATCAAGAGCTATTTTGAAGACTTTCTCGTGAAATCAGTTTTTTTTTAATATTTTATAATTCTCAGGAAACATAAATTCTGCCAACACTTATTTTTTTTAAAGTACATACAATATAACAAGTGCGCCCTACATTTGTTTGAACATGAAATTATCAAATTACGGACTTTTTTTTTTAATATTTTAAATGGAGCATATAATGATATTATGAGTATTCTTGTGCTTATGATTTTGAAATTTTGTTTGTGGTCTGTTTTTGAGCAGATGCTGTTTCGAAGCTAGAGGAGGCGCTTGAGGTGAATCCCAAGAAGCATGACACCCTTTGGTGCCTTGGAAATGCTCACACCACGCAGGCGTTTTTAATTCCAGATCGGGTGGAGGCAAAGGTTTATTTTGATAAGGCAGCTAAGTACTTTCAACAAGCTGTTGATGAGGTACCATTTTTTTATTCAGTGTCAATGTCAGTCTCAGAGATGCCTCGTGGTATGTATTTTACTCGCAGTTGAAACAATTTGTAATGGAGTACTTGTGTTTTATGTAGGATCCTTTAAATGAACTTTACCTTAAATCGTTGGAAGTGGCTGCTAAGGTATGTTTTGTATTGTATTGGTTTTGTACCATCAAATTGGTTAAATGGCTCCTTTGTCTTATGATTTGTGTTTGGAAGCTGCAATGGAATATATAAACGGTTGTTGCAGTTTGTTCAATTTTGTTGGCACTTTTGTGTCTTTCATTGCGTTTTTCATTTTTTTATTGTAAAACGGTTCTGGTATCTATTTTTATGGCTAAAAGTATGAGTTTGCCTTGATTTGTAGATTGTCAATACATCCATGTTGACCACATCTGAATGAATTTGATTCTATTCATCTTATTTGATCTGATTCAGAAAGCTCCCATTATATAGATCACACAATTATTTTCGAAGAGTCCTGACAATTTTACCAGATTTGCACGTCTGTGATGAGCACAAATCTTGCATCTCGATGTTCCATCTTTTATCCAGGTTGTGTCCTTAGTAACCCAAAGCCAAGCCAATTATGTGTGATGCCTTTTGATCTCCCTGCTTTGCCCTGCCCAGCTCTTTGCCGCCCTAAACCCTGCTCTTCTGTCCTGCCCTTTGCTGAGACTATTCTAAATGGAATAATCTTGAACTTCTATATAATGTGATTTTTTACTATAAAATTTTATTGTCTAGATGTTGTAATCTACAAGCATATATTTGTTCAGGATTTGGTGATTAAGATTTTCTTACTGAAATTTTAATAAATTATTGTCATAATTGTCAATCAGAAAATAACTCTCACAATGCCTCAAAAAATGAGAGGAGTGGGAGCAGAGTGTTCTCTGCCATGGTGAACGGAGGATGCAATTATTCTCATTCTTTATCAGAAGCCCTTAATGCCCCTATTTATTTTTTCCTTCCCTCACATTTTCAATGGATTTTGGTTGTTTTTGTCTCCTCATAATACCAAATAGGGTTTTAAGAACTCAGACCAGTCACTTCCTCATACTTCTTTCTTCCTCTGTCTTTTTTTTTTTCTTCTGCATCCCAAACATTTTCTGTCCAAGGTTCTTCTTCACTTCTTCCTGTTATATTTCTGGCCATTGGCACTTTCTGATTATAATGGTTTTTGGAAGAAACTAAGATTGGAGAAAACCATTGCTAGTTCTAGGAAGGGGAATGGACTTGCAGAAGATGAAGAGTAAAATTATGTATAAATTGGGTGAGGAAAAAGACATCTACTGATCTAGTTGTAAGGAGAGTTGTTAGGAACCAGATATATAAATGGGGAGGAAAATCTTGCTTTTATTGAATTCAATGTAAATAATGGAAAATAAGAGGAAGATGTCCAAAGGTTTTGTCTTCACAAAAGGGTTCCGTTCCCCCTTGTCAAAAGATTGATACATAATTGACTATTCTTTGAAGTGGATTTGTTCCTTGTTTTTTATTTGATGGTACCTTATCCACTCATCCAATTCCTTCTTTCAAGAATTATCTTTTTGTTTATTTAAATAAAAAAAAGGATCATGAACTTGTTCTGAGATTGGCTTCTGGGTCAATTTACTAATGCCTTTCTTTTCAGGCTCCTGAGCTTCATGTAGAACTTCATAAGCATGGATTTGGTCAGCAGCAGCAGGCAGCAACAGCTGGATCCTCTACATCTTCGGGTACAAAGGTAATATTTTTGTCTTGTTTGTCTAGCTTAACCTTGTGATTATTTTGTATCAGTTTTTTTTTTGTTTTTGTATAATTCTTGACTTTTTATGAACAAACAATATATATTTCACATCAATTTGTTAATTAATTGATTTTTCTGAGATTTTAGTAACTTAACTTGAAATCATCTTCATATATGCACTGTTCTTTGATGAAGAAAAAAACAAGGAGTGCAGATTCAGTGAAATAAAGGAGTTTGTTGACTCGAATGTACTGTGTCATTACATTTGCAAGTTAATGGTGCTAAATGTTAACTTTTCTACGATAAGTTTGGTTTTTGTAGTGAAGTAGGAACTTAGTGACTAAGGCATGGGTGACTAATTTTACACTATGGACTCGTAGGTTTTACCATGAGTGGACCAAAGTGACTTTGTATGGATCTTAGTTTACCTAATCAGTGTATTTTATTTGAAAAATTCAAGAGCCAAGTACAACCCATACAAGAATATCAGTAAGCATGTCTTCTGCTTTGTATTGGAGTTTTATTACCTATTTTGTTTGTTTTTTGTCAGACGCAGAAGAAAAAGAAGAGTAGTGATCTGAAGTATGACATATTTGGATGGATAATTCTGGCAGTTGGCATTGTTGCATGGGTGGGATTCGCAAAATCGAACCTGCCTCCTCCTCCTCCTCCACCTCCTCGATAAGTGAAATCATTTGATTCTATCTCATACATTATTGATTATTGAGAAGATATTTAATTTGGGTCAGTGCCGTTTGTTTACCTTGTCACAGTAGTTATGTTTTTAATGATGTAGCCATTGGCGTATCTTATCTGTCATACAAATTTTTTTCCTACTGTGGGTTGCGCAGTTAAATGTGTCCGGTTTACATTTTTGCTAGTATTGCAGAATTAAAAGCATTGCCTTCAGTCAAGTATTGAATATAATAAGAGTTTTACGCCAAGGTTTTGGTTTTTCATTATGACTTAGCTTCATTAGTGTTAGTGTTAGTTTGGTAAATAGACAGTTAGTTCTGACTGACGTGCTTTAATAAATTTGTGATTGAGAAATTAATTTTGGGTCTGTATTGGAAAAATAAGTAGAGTTTTTCTAAAAGCTAAAAATGCTTGTGCTCAAGTTAAAATAAAGATAGAGAAAGATGTTTTTTACAAGTTTATGTATAAACTAATCTTAATTTAAGAAGTTCATTTTATATTTCTCTCCTTGATGGACATCTGGAGAATTTGTCCAAATGGGTCTATCTCGGAACTAGTATTGTTGTTCAACTTTCAAAGCAGATGAGTTATTTGGGGAATATTCTCTCTGAAATAATTTACTTAATATATTCTTATTACGTAATATTTATCAAAATATTCCTATCATGTAAAGGATAATCAAATATTAAATCTACGAGCTCGTCCTCTATAAATGATTTCTAACATTAACATTTATATATTTTATTAAAATCATGATTGACAACATTACGAAACTTTAATATTTCAATTAGGTTGCATTTTAACGTTTAATGAATCATTTGTTACACGAATTATTTATAAAAGAAAAAAGGTAAAAAATAGGTGACCTGATCCGTCTTGTACAGGTCTATTC
>Ga0123341_1001696_pt1 | contig 17087 bp, 9 predicted proteins | sample Turbeapinknodule_FD_89959 | JGI IMG/M metagenome (GOLD analysis project Ga0123341, IMG submission 89959) | Root nodule microbial communities of legume samples collected from Mexico - Turtle bean Mexico pink nodule | ecosystem: Host-associated > Plants > Roots > Nodule | place: Mexico: Nepantla...
AAAAAAAAATAAAATATATATATATATATATATATATATATATATATATATATATATATATATATATAACTTCTCATATTGAGATCCAAATATAAATTATATTATAAAAGTATGAGTTTATAATGAAATCAGATTCTCTTTTTGAAAGTACACTAAAAAGATAACACCAAAATTCCATAAGAAAATTCAAATTCGTTTAGAATATCCGAGTTTCCACATACATTATGATTTATGTTGCTTTGGTTTCAGGTGTTTGGAATGGACAAAAGAGACTGGTTTTACTTGTGCAATAGAAAATATGAAACATTCATAACATCTCCCTTTGGTCTCTAAGAATCACAGCATCAATTCATTTAGTTGATGTTATTTTCCTTTTTTTGGTGCATGGTTTAAAGGTTTGACTAGTTAATTAATGTCTTCAATATCCTGATAATTTATATCACTCAGGATTAAGAACTACACAAGGAATTTTTCTCCTGTTCAATTTTGTACACCTTCCTTGCTCATATTCTGCTGTTACTTGGAAAGATTGTTCATAATAAAAATAAATATACAAAGTAATGACAAATTAGTTGCACATAAACAAATGTTTCTCTTGTTTTTGTATATCTTGAACATATTAAATAAATAAGTAGATCTCACATCCTTTATAACATTATTTATCTCTTTAAACAAAAAAAAAATGGTGAAAAGTTTTAGTTTTTTTTAGTTTAAGGTATTTGCATAAGAACAAAATAAAATAATTTTGCTTTAACTTTAGACTTTTCATCAAATCCCATATGATCTTGTTTGATATAAAATGCTTTACATGATATCAATTTTTTACCTTAGCTATATTTTGTTTTTTTTTCTTAAATTGTTATATATAATAAAATTGTTAGATGATTTTGAAGTAATGGATGGTCTAAAATATTCAAAATGAACATACACAAAAAGTAAAACTCTAAATTTAATAATAAAAAAAGCTTATAGAATAGAAAAACATATATGATACAAATGAATTTCAATTTAATTCACACGTATCCACTTACTGCAAATTCCCATAACAGCTTTACCGAATACCTACCCCAACCGGTAATCTAACAACTTAACCCGCCATTAAACCATCTATTCAAATTGCACTATGCAATCGTAGGGCTTGGAACAAGGCTCACGCTAGTCCACCAGTGGAAGCATGTAGAGGAGCGGAAAATGTTACTGAAAAATAAAACTAACTCCTCAGTCGGCGGTTGAGAAATATTAAAATACAGCAAATACCATTTTAAAAAAAAAATGTATTACTGGAGTCCAATATGCTCATAAAAAGCGAACACACGAATATCCCAAAATGAACAAAAATTAAAATAAAATAAAAAAAACTGAAAAGCGAGAGAAGTAGAGTGAGAGGGAAAGAAACAAAGACAGAAAAAGAGAGAGGTATATTATCTCCACAGAGAGTGTGAGAGAAGAAAGAGGAAGAAAAAAAAAAACAAACTCGGATGAAGAGCGGTGGTTTGGGCGCGGTTCCGTCGTACGGCGTCCCCGCGAAACGACGGTGGAGAGGGCTCGTGATTGCGGTGCTCGGTCTCGTCATTCTCTCCATGCTCGTTCCTCTCGTCTTCTTGCTCGGTCTCCACAACGGCTTCCACTCTTCCGGTACGATCTCGCCGAGATCTCTCTCCTCTCTATTAATGCTCTTCTGTTATTCCACATTTTCCTCTCGCGTCAGATCCGCGACAATTAAGCCTCCTATTTCTCTGTTTTATTTTATCGTTCTTCTTCGTTCGTCACACTGCAGTACGCTTTAGATCTAAACTTTTCAGTCCCCGAGCAAGAAACGGCGTCACCGAATCTCCGCTTGCTTTAATCAATGAATTGAGTTTCGTTTCCGTTGTGTTGCTTCAAGCTCGAAACGCTTTTGTATTCAATGAAAGATCTGCGTCTTCGTTTTGTTCTAATAGTGAAAATAATAATAATAATAATAATAATAATAATAATAATGATGATAAGGAGGATGAAACTTAGGTACAGCGATAAGGTGAATTTGATGTTGTTGTTTAATCAGAATTAGAGTTTCACTTTAATCTGTGTAATAGATATTTGCATTGAATGTCATAATGCATTTGTGATGTGAAGCTCTAATTCTGTTTGAAAAACAGCATGTAAGAAAATGCATCTAAATGTTGTCCTAATAGTCGTAACAATAGTAATAATAAAATCGTGTTTACGAGGGGAAAGTTAAATGTACGTCACCATCGAATCATGAAACCTCACATTACAGGACAAATGTACGCACAATTGAATCATGAAAACCTCACAGCACAGGAGGACGTATGTTACAATCAATGGTTTGTTTTTTAATTTTTGTAGACATGTGAGTGAAATTGTGAATGAAGTAATTCCATTCAATTTTGAGTTAGTGAATAATCTGCATTTCACTTTTTTTGCAAATAGCATTTTTCTGTTATAATTATGTATCTCTAATGGAGTGAAATTCTAAAATTTATGTACCGTGCTTTGGATGTATTTACATCCATTTATCAGCAAAATGTATGTGAGCTTATTGTTAGTATTTGTAGTTGAATTTGCTCTGCTGATCGAAATCTTGTGCCTTGACTTGATTTCTTTTATTTTTTTTCCTTACTCTGGGATTCATTTATCATTGCAATTTTGCAGGATATGTATATGAACAGAAGAATTCTCCTTCAGTAAGCTTTCAATTCAACAATAGTGTCTGTGAATTGTTACAATCTTTCCATGTTGGTGTTCCTGTACTGATGTCGCTTTTTTTATTCTCCCTTCACCTCTGTTTTTTTTTTTCAAATCAGAATCAGAAAAGTCTTGAAAGTTATGATAGACATGATGTTGGTCATAATGAGTCTGAGGTATGGTGGTTTTCAACTTATTGGTACTCGTCCATTTCTTCTAGCATTCTTAGGTAGTATACTGTTGATCATAGTAACCTCACTGATTAAGTTGTGGTCTAGTTACAGTTGTGACAAATTGTTCAAATGGATAGAAGTTCCAGCGTAACTTGTATTTTGAAGTTGTCAAATGAGTGAATACTTTTCAAACTTTTAATTTGTGTGCACAATTGTTGACGGGATATTCTCAGAAAAAGAAATGAGCAATAAATTCATCTATTTAATTGTGTATCAGTAATCAGGAAACCTTGGTGCTTATTGTTGTACACAACAAAATAGTGTATACCTTAGAATATTGTTGGTCATAACCTCACTGATTTAGTTGTGTCAACTTACTGTCGTCGCCACAATTGCAGAAAAAATAATGGCATAAGTTGTTTTTTGTAAGTTGTCAAATGAGTGAGTATTTTTCTAATTTTAAATTGGTGAGTACTATTATTTGTGATATTTTCAAAGCAAACAAAAAATGAGCTAGTAATTCGTTCATTTAATAGTATAAATCAGTATACATGCATAAAACAGTGATCAGTAATGAAGTCCAAAAGGAACGTATAACTGGTGCACAAATCTGATAGAACTAATGACACAAACATCCAAAAAGTTAAATCTTATCCCCCAAACGTCAAATTCATTTTGCCTTTCTTGTACATTTCTTCTTCAGGGAGAACAATCAAGTCATGTGAAGGAATTGATCATAAAGTTTGAACCAACTCTTAAGAAGGTACTCTATAATACTGTGTTGGTTAAATTTTGCACTTCTTGTTGATAAATCTTGTTGCTATAAATTGTTGATTTTCTCATATCTTTTAATTGTGGAAGGAAAATGTATATATTTATTCCTACCTACTGTAATTGAAAAGAAAAATGAAGAGTTATTGGTTGGAGGGAATGTAAGGGAGGGAAGGGAAGGGAAGGGAAATAAGAGGATAAATAAACCCCTCATTTGATTGTGCCACCCCTCTAATGTGGGGGGACGTTGGAAGGAGGAAACAATGCTTAAAGTTTTTGAATTTTGATGACCAAATTATCCTTTTCAAGTTTAATGGTTTTATTTTAGTCTAGAGGGTAAAATTGTAAATTACTATAGTTTCCAACCCCATTCTCTTCATTAAAATCCCCCCCTCTGCTAAACTTTGAACCAAAAAGATTGAGGGTCAGTTCCATTTCAATCTTAATATTCCATCCATGTAAGTTGTTGAGAATTTTTGTTTTTATTATAATTTTAGTACAGAAATAAATTCATTAGAAAGAATAAGTGATAAAAAGTACAGACAAAAGAGGAGGATAAGAATTCCCTGGAACAAAAAAAGAAAAATACATTATAAAAGTAATATATCAAAAGCTGCCCAAGGTAAGTATTTTTTACATAGCATTTTTTAAGAATATCATGTATGCTTTACTATCCCATAGTTGAGAGGCATAAGATAATCCGATCCTAACTAACTATATGTATTAAAGGACTGCATAAACTTCACATTATCCCAAAATATGTTCCTCTTCCATTTATCTGAAGCATTTGTACCTAACCATTAGAAATTGTTCCTAAGTAGGACACCCTCAAGCTATCCAAAATCCCCAAATAAACGTTACATAAAAAAGTGTCCACCTTATAATGCAAGAACCAGTGCCATTCAACTTACAACAATTAAGCTGTAGTTATTTGCCATGTTTATATTTAAAAGTTTGTATCTTGTTCAACTCCACTTTTTTATCTTTTTGATGTATCGGTAGCTTTCATTTTGCTTTTCTTTTTTGTTTAGTAAGACATAGTTTGCGCTTTTATTTTAGTTCTTTTGTGTAGTATAGTCCTGTTTGGAGAAACTTCTCCATAATCACCTCTATGAGAAAAAAATAAGAAGGAAAAATGATATTAGCTTCTCAAAAAGTTAAAATTAACTTACCCGAGTTAAAGCATAAGATTTTGAAGGAACTATGTTAAATATATTCTACAAATTAACTCATACATAAACTAATTTTAATTTATGGAATTCTAATTTGATTTTTCCTTCTTATTTTTCTGTCCTAAAAATCTTTATATTGAAGATTTTCCAAGCAAACCCAATATCTTAGTTATTTGCAGAGCAACACTTAAGTTACTTTATTCTGTCATCATTGCTCTGTCAAACGTTGGGTTCTAAGAATTCTCCCTTCCTTTCTAACAATTATATTTAAGGTAGTGAGTTTGAAATATTTTGTATTATGATACTGTTGCATCTTTGGATTTCCATAACCAATAGCTGGAACCATGGACGTTAGTGCAGCTACCTTTCTATTTTTATGATTATTTAATAACGAAAGAATTAACCTGCAAAGTTCATTCTTTGAACATGAGCAAGTGGTAGAGAATATAATAAAATATTATTATTTACATATTATTATCTCAGAGACTTTGACATAATGCATATAATTTAATCTGATTATATAATAACAGTACAAATGATAATACTACGCTACTGTGAGTATAAACAGTATTTATTATTGAACATACATTCCTAATATGATTATGAGATTATTCAGTAGTATAGCAAGAGAATGCTCTTCTCTATGTAATCTGTATTTTGAATTTTCTTTAGTTGTGTTTTTTCTTAAGTTATAATTGCCATTTCAGACAGTTATAACTGACTCCTTCTTAGCTGGGTCTTGATGGTTGATTGTATAAATAGGTTATAACCCAGTGACTCGGTGACTTTTTTACTTCTCATCAAAGACCAACACAAGTTCATTTTCTATTTTCTGTGTTATGGGGATTTAAATTTTAAATTTCATTTGGTGTCTTTATTGTCTGGATAAAGATTTAGGGTGTGACTTTTTGATCTGAAGTATACTCAACATAGAAGAATTAAAGGATTACCCAGATGGTGAGGCATTGCAATTTTGGATGTCCATAGAATTAGAATATTTATTATGAATTTAGTGTTATTAACTCCTTCCTTGAGTCTCCTTCAATCTTCTAAACTCTTTTTCCATTTTAACATGACACATTTATCAATAGATTACAGTTCTTTTGTATTATGGGGGTATAAATGTACTGATCTGTGTAAATTCTAAGATAAAAAAAAAAAAAAGGGCAAGGAGGATAAGAATCCCCCTTTCGTAGGAACTTAAGGTGGGTGGGGGTACACTGCATATAGATGTAGAATAATTTTGGCAATATCATTAATTTTCGATAATAATTTCATACAGGATGTTCTCGAGCAATATGCTCAAGAAGGCAAGAATGACACCATCCATAAGACTGCCAGTGATAATAAACAAAGAGGTGATTCTACTGACACCATCCATAAGACTGCCAGTGATAATAAACAAAGAGGTGATTCTACTGACACCATTGATAAGACTGCCAGTGATGATAAACAAAGAGGTGGTTCTACTGACACCATTGATAGGACTGCCAGTGATGATAAACAAAGAGGTGGTTCTGCTGACAGCATTGATAAGACTGCCAGTGATGATAAACAAAGAGGTTGTTCTACTGTCATTGATAAGACTACCCACATCCCATGATACCTTCTTGTATCCCATTTCCTTCCTTTTTTATGCTTCTAATTTTAAATGATTTTCAGGTCCTAAGGTGCCACCTAATGATGTTCTGCAATCACCTCCGACCTCAAATGTACGCATATATTACTGTAATTAGTTGAAACTTTTGTTTAACACATGAACCAACTAATGGAACTAGATAGTCCACTTCATAATATTGATCCAGACCCCAAGTATACTAATAGTCTAAACCAGTGGAAATCTAGTATCTAGTGTGACTGTTACGATTCTGATCCAATAACATTAATAGCATACTGGAATCTAACATAATATAGACAAAGTCATGCTTTCTAACACTTTTTCAACCAGTAAAACCAGAAGCAGAAAACATAGTCAGGGTCTTGCAGCAGTTATGGGAAAAATATTGCAAAAGGGAAAATCTGAGATGAGAAAGACATGATAGTATACAAGACAGAGTTCCAGAGTAGGGGGAACACTACTCTGCTCAATGAAAGGGAGGAAAGGTCGTGAGGGAAAGTGTAGTGCTTTGCTCGCACCATGTTGAAACTATATCTTCCAATGATTATTAATTGATCAGAATGGTTCAATGCTAATAATAATATAGGTCATTCACCAATATAGTACAACCAGTACAAGCTTAGCACAATAGCACTCACAGGCTTAGTGTTACTCCCTTTGAACACAAATATAAGCAAAAATAAAGGTCATGTGGTGAGCTTAATATAAGTAAATTTCAACTACCTCAATCCTATTTGATGCTACTTTTTCAAAAATACCCCGAGTTATAAACCTAAGCACTATTCCCAATAAATATTACTAAGGGTCAGTTGAAAAGGGTCATTTAGAAAAAAATACTTATTTATTGTATAAATACAACAATACTAAATGAACTTAACTATTATTCTTAATTAGTGTGAAAGTAATTGATTTTGCTTATGTTTGAGTCCAGAGGTAGTATACATAGTATAACATTAAGTTATATAACTTGGACACAACATTATTCTCCAGCAAAGCTCTTCGTAAGTTATTTTATATATTGTCATTCATATAAGGACTTGAACTGATTAAATTCTGCAACAGAATCCTAGCAGTGGTCATATTGAAGAGGCCACCCACCCAAAAACAAGCTCTACCAATGAAGACAGAAATTCGTGTGAGCTCACATTTGGTAGTTATTGCCTATGGCAACAAGAACATAGACAAGAAATGAAAGAGTCTCTGATTAAGAAATTGAAAGACCAACTATTTGTGTCTAGAGCTTATTATCCTAGCATTGCAAAACTCCCAGCGAAAGATAAATTGTCTCGCCAACTGAAACAGAATATACAAGAGATGGAGCACATGCTTAGTGAATCTACCACAGATGCTGATCTTCCACCTGTGTAAGCTTATATACATAATTTTCCTTTGTCCAAAAGTTTGCTTGTCTGAGTTGCATTCTGTTTGAACTGTAATTGGAATTTCATAGTTGAAATTAGGGTAAATCTCACCCTCAATCAAGTAGTCTTATAAAAAATAATTAATTTCTGTTTTGATATCTGCTTACAGATCAGGCTTTCGGTAGTTTTTTTAATCCAGATTTTCACATTTCCAGACAGTCCTTAAAGTAGTTCCAACATATTAAATACTCATTTTCGCACCATTCATGGTTCCCTAGATAATCATTGGTCTAATATATTATTCCCCAAAGCATAGCCTTATCTTTCTTTCTTGTCTCACTTCGTTTTTTCTTTGAGTTTATGTTGTTTTACCTCAAACCAAAAGCTATTGCTGTCATTCTTACCTTTCAGGATTGTCACGAATCAACTCCCTTAAAAGCTCAAGGTTTTAGGTGTAGACACTTGATTGGTTTTATTATCTCTTAGCACACCCTCATACAAAAGCCTTTGGGCTTGAAGCAAATAGTGCAGTTGCTAATTTTTATCATGTGCTGATTCAACTATATTCAGAAGAATTCGGGGGAAGAAAAAATTAAACTAGTTACCACTCGGTGAATGAAATTTTCATGAACTAACTTCCAAAATAAAAGCTCTTGGGTTTAAGCATATAACATCTTATTACCAAGACTGACTATACCAGTACCTCTTTTTTTCCACTTTTAAAATGCTATAAATGTACGAGAAATTTTACATTGTAGTAATATTATTTACAGGGCTGAGAGTTATTCAAAGAAGATGGAAAATACATTAACCAGAATAAAATCAGTCCCTGTGGACTGCAACAATGTGGACAAGAAATTGAGACAAATATTTGATTTAACCGAGGATGAAGCCAACTTCCACATGAAGCAGAGTGCATTCTTGTATAAACTTAATGTGCAGACGATGCCGAAGAGTCTTCACTGCCTGTCACTGAAACTAACTGTAGAATATTTCAAATCCCCACAAGACGAAGAAAAGGCTAATATAGAAAAGTTTATTGATTCTTCCTTGCAGCACTATGTTATTTTCTCCAATAATGTGCTTGCAGCTTCAGTAGTTATCAACTCCACTGTATTTCATGCAAAAGTACGTTATACTTCTAGTCTGTATTTGATAAAGGTTGAATATTAGCGACTATAGTAATAATTTTAATTGTGGCTGCACATTGTTTCAGGAAAGTTTGAATCAGGTTTTTCATGTGTTGACTGATAGAGAAAACTATTACGCAATGAAGCTCTGGTTCTTGAGGAACCAGTATAAGGAAGCTGCTGTTCAAGTGCTGAATGTTGAGCTGGACAGCCAAATGGAAAATCCATTGCATCTATCCTTGCCTGAGGAGTTCCGTGTTTCATTTCGTGGTTATGATAATCCGTCCATGAACCAGATTAGAACGGAATACCTTTCAATTTTTTCTGATTCACACTATTTACTTCCTGATTTATTCAGCAATTTGAAGAAAGTTGTGGTTCTGGATGATGATGTTGTTATCCAACAAGACTTGTCTGCCTTGTGGAACATAGACTTGGGAGATAAAGTTAATGGTGCAGTGGAGTTCTGCTCAGTAAAGCTGGGTCAACTGAAAAGTTTTCTGGGCGAGAAAGGTTTCAGCCCCAATTCCTGTACGTGGATGTCAGGGTTGAACATAATTGACCTGGGGAGGTGGAGAGAACTTGGTCTTACTCAAACTTACAAAAAGTTGATACAAGAGGTAAGTAAATAAGTTCTCTACAATTGCAATACATCTGTTCAGAAAACACTATCGTTGAAAATAACAGTATTGAGATACTCTCGTTGAATATAGTAGGCAATAGGAGTGCCAAATTTGGGGCCAAGCTTCATGGATTCGCCCATATAAACCAATAAAACGTGTCGTTTGGGCTAAGTTATAAACTTCTTTCGGCCTGACTTATTGCAGCTAGCCCAAATTCGAACATGCCCCCACCCACACTATCGATCACTTGGGCCTATTAAGTTTTGATTAGTCTCCTACATAGGAGAGCCTTTTGATGGTTTATGACTAAAGGAAAAATGTTAGATGAAATTAATTTTAAGAAAGTTTATGTTGTGCACATTTTCTAATCTTCTATTTCTCTGTGTAGTTGACCATGCAAGAAGGATCTGTTGAAGGTATTGCATGGCGGGCAAGCTTGCTCGCCTTTGAGAATAAAATATATCCACTGAATGATTGGGTTGTGTCTGGACTGGGTCATGATTATACCATTGAGTCTCAGTCCATTAAGACAGCTCCAGTGCTACACTATAATGGGAAAATGAAACCTTGGCTTGATCTGGGAATTCCACAGTATAAAAGCTATTGGAAGAAGTTTTTGAACAAAGAGGATCAGCTTTTAAGTGAATGCAATGTAAATTCATAATAAGTTATGGTTCCTATGTAAGCTTGCATGTTTTGGAAATTGTAGGGTGCTCTTAAGAAACAAGAGGATGCCTGTGCTTTGGGTGCTCAATTTTGTGATCTAGTTTTCAAAGGGGCTTTGTGGAAAAGAAGCAATGGTGGTGATGAGCTTAACACACCAATTATAAAATTAATCAGTCAATAAGAAACCTGGAAACTTCCCTGCATTTCTGGCAAAAGGATCAAGAAGTCTGAGTAGCCTCACTGTTTTCGAGATAGCTAATTGGTGGAGGTTTTCCCCCATCGTGCTGGTGGGCACTATGAAGATTTATACATGAGCAAGGCAGTGGTCCATGAAAAATAACTCAAAATATAAAGACAGTACAATTGTTTGTTTCAAGATTTTATTATTCTACATGATGTAAATTATTCGTAGCTGTGAAACAGGTAGAGCTATTCGTTCTAGTTCTTTGCTTCATAATTTGCCCCAAGTTTTTTCTATTTGATGACAAGAATGTTGTCCAAACAGCTCTATATAAAAGAAAAAGTAACAATTTTGTCCTCTAGCAGTACTTTTAACAGTAACTACTCTTCTTTGCAATTCATTATTGTTTACTGCATCAGTGAAACATGCTTTTCGTGGGCTGTTGTATCCAAGGTCGAGAAGTGTGGTACAATGCACTGAATATACGCTGAGACAATGAGATTGATTGGGATTGTCTATAGTTTCCGCCAAAACTGTAGACAACCTCCGTAAAATATGCTTGGTTATGACTTTCTTACCGGCTAAATTTTATAAATGTGTTTTCCAAAGTTAAAAGGAGTGGTTTATATAGGAGTGATTTTGTTTATAACGAATTATTTTAAAAAAATTCCAATGGAGATACTCTTATCCAAAAGGAACATATTTTAAGTTTAATCTGATACAAATTTTTGAATTGTGTTACTGATAAGAACACCTGGTGCAGTTTGTTTTGATATGTAGAAGACATGATCCTAGGCAAATTACTAGAGCAGTCTCTCGTAACTGATCATGATGGGTTGAAACATAGGAAGAGCGCAAGGCAGGTTGGTGGTCAAACCAACCTCTATTTAAAGGTTAATGCGGTTTGCAATATATTCGCAGAGCATTTGTTAGAGAGGAAGAACCGTTGGATGGCGCTGAGGGGATAATAAGGTTAGGTATGGATTCGAGATTAGTGTATGCATTAGTTTAAATTATTTTAGATTTCTAACTTTTTACCACTTTCTTGAATACTACCTCGAAAACAGTTTCTTACGCAGGAAGTCCCAATGTTTTTTTATTAATTGTTGTCAGGCTCAAACTTCAAATTTAATGGAGTCTTTCGTCTTTTACTTCGATCTTACCCTCTTCGTAATTGAAGAAAATTAATAAATAAATAATTTAGCTGAATTCACATCATACTAGAAAAAAACAACTCGATGTAATTGAACTTCCTCATTCGCTTTCAATTGTATGAAGTAATATTTGAGAAACCCAAATGGATTAATAACACATCAAACTTTAGATAAAATTTACACGAATATAAAAGTTCACCGCTAGTTTTCAGGACGTGGTTTAGTAAATTTTAATGCACAAAATATATCATTTTGAAGATTGCAATGTTTCCCCGAGAAATAATGGAAGTACCATGTTACTTTAGAATGTGCAGCTTTTGATTTTCCTTTTTCCTGAAACAAAAGATTGTGCTATAAATAAGAAAGAAAAGCACAAGGTGTTCACAAAAAAGACCGTTGAATGTTCCTAACAGAAGTAATGAATGTGGATTCCTCAACAGTGAATTTGTTTTTTATGGTATAGATCTCTTTTAACAGGGCTCCTTGAAAAAAGAAAAATGAAAGTATCCAAATTTAGAATATGCTTTTCCTTCGTGCTATATCACGCGGTCGAAAAGCCATTCAAGTCACTGCTACAAACCAAACTGAACAACCAACAATGGCAGATCAATTTGAGGTAACAAAATTTTACATTAGTGGTAAACTGCAGGTAACACTTGAAACCAACTCTATCCATATAGTGAGAAAATCAGCAACTAACAACCAACCCACTCATTGGGGGTAGCCATTAAAATCAGAATATAATAGTAACATCCTTAGAAGTTCTCTTAATAAAATATACTATTAGAAAAACTCTCAAGTGCTCCCCGAGCAAGAGAACTTTCTTGCTTCATGTGGGGTACCCCTTCAACCATTTGGTCTCACTCTTTCCTATTTTAATTATATCTTCTTTTTTATGTTAATGCTGAAGCAGTACACAGTAGGCAAGAAAAATCACATGCTTTGGGATCACCTAACAATCTCTCGCTAAATTAACAAGGGAGAGTGATGGATGCTACATAGGATTAGAATGAGGCCAACAACAGAAAAAAAAGGCTAATTGTGATGGGTAATGGCAGTGCCACCATGGAAGGGAGGTCTCCAAGCTGAAGCAGTGAGCAAGCAAAGGTCCTTCCAACCAAGTTTAAGGATGCCATTGTCCTCCACCAAGGTATAACCCTCCGATGGGAACATACCAAGGAGTAGACTTGCTTGAGTGGCAGCATTACCAGCTAGAGATATACCTCTAAATCCACACTGCTGAAACTTCTCCCTCCAGTTGTGAAATTTTGGCTCCCCAGTTCTCGATGGCCCCCCAACAGCTAGCACATTGCGAATCTCCCTAGACAATAGCTGCTGCTCCACCACATGCCTCTCCTCACTCTCCTCCCCATAGCTAGACCCGAGAGAGTCAAACAACGCCGAGTAGTAGTGTATGGCTTCGACAAACCTCCCCAAGAATGAACCAGTGTTGCTTAGGTCCTGCTCTACCACTGTCACCACTTTAGGTGCTAGCCTGCATAACACAGGTCCATGCAAGAAATGCAGCATCGCAAATTAGAATAATAGTCCACGCAACGTCTGTAAAGTATCTTTACACAGTTATTCAATTCCCACTTACTATATCCAGTAACTCTTACAATAACTACTTAAAGCTATAACTTTTTCTTGATCTTTTCACTAACTAGCCTTCAAACTCCAGAAATTATACAGTGACAATGTAAGTAATAATAAATACACCACACCCATCACCTTTCTTTCAAAACTTACATATTATATACACTCCACAGTTCTCTTGTTATTTTTTTTGTTTCTCCCCCATTAAGATATGTGCAAGAGAGAGTAATTCAAAACGAGACATAATCATTGTTCCCGATCTTCCTTAGAAAAGAAAAGGGCAGAGACATAAAGTGAGTACTAGAGCCTATAAAGGTAAAAAAGGGATTTTTAGGGACTTCTTTCATGAAAAGTACTATGACTATTTCCCTATGTACTAACCCCACTCAGCTTATTTCAACTCCCTCTGGATCATGCAAATTACGCAAGGAGTAATATAAACCCATGCAATGCGTAGAATGAATGAATGAATGGACTAAAACCCTTCACCTACCTCTGCAAGAGCCACAAGGTGTTGGTGTCTGAGCCGGTGACATCATAGAGGGAATGTTGCAACCAGTGAACTGCAACAGCTTCGGTTTTGCTAACATTGAGCCTCTCAGGGTCAAGGTTCCCAACTTTCTCGGCCACTGGGAAGAACTCAAAGGGGAGGCAAAGTTTGTTTGCAAAATCAGATAAACGTTTACCCGTTGCTTCGAGTGCTTCCATGGAAGTACCAAGCCCCGTGAGCCTCACATAAGGGGCTCCACCTGGTCTTGAAGCTAGAATGTAGAACAAACCCGGCCACTGCAACCCTTGCATTATATCCAGATCTATGATGTGCACCCTTTCTTCCCTTTCAAAAGCTTCTTGGATAGCTTGGTTTGCTGTGAAGTGTGAGAACTTCACGAAAGGACTGATACCATTGAACACTTGGAAAGCCGATGCCACCTTGTGAATTTGATGGGTGTGTGGCAAAGTGGCATATATTCCCAGACATGAACTCACCAACCTTGCTGAAATGGCTTCCGAGAAATAAGCGGCCACACGCTGGGCTGATGTGCCAAACGGTGTTGATAATTGGGAAATCTCCAGCAACATCTTGTTGGCGTCTTCTAGATTCTCAGCAGAAACTGCTTCAGCGCACTGAAGCAGCAAGGTGAGGAGATGCAGTCCCTCCTCGTCCTTCTTCTTCTGTTCCCGCAACTCTTCTTTCTTCTTTCTTGTGAGTGCCACCTCAGCAGCACTGTTGGTTGCGGCTAGATCTTCCTCTTGAGGGTGAGGCTGCTTCTCTTGTGGCGGTGAATAATGGGGTGGTGGTGGCGGTGAAGGCAAAGTAACCAAAGAAACTGAAGGGTTACTGTTGGTGTTGGTGTTGTTGTTGCCGTTGTTATCATGGTGGTGAGTGATTGGAGGCACACCCCAATTGGACAACATGTGCTGATTCACAACCACAGCAGCACCTGATGCATCTGTGAAGTGCAAATTAGGAACAATGCCATCCACACGATTATTCATGAGCTTCACTGAGGACACGGAAGGAGGAAGAGGCACCCCTTCTGTGCCTCTTTTGTTTTGTGGGGTAGACTCTGTGAGAAGACGCAACCTGTATTCAAGAATCGTTGCAAGGTTGGGGTTGCAAGGGTATATAATCTCCCTCACGTTGCTGATTAGCTGGGGAATCGAAACACTGTTGGAACTGTGAATGAGATCCTTCAATATACCATCGATCCAACCACTCGTGGCGGCTGAAGTGTCATCCATGGAAGGAGAAGAAGAAGAGGCAACGACGTCGATAATATTTCCACCACTGCTTCTTACGTTGGTGGTGGCGGTGTTGTTGTCTCGGTTCCTTTGGCTTTGAGATGGAAAAAGTGGTAACCCTGAGAATCCACACACTGCAGGCACGGGGTTTTGCTGGTCCTGGCTTTGACTTTCAACAAGTCCTTGGAAATGATGGTGTTGGTGAGCACTGTAGTTTGGAGCAACACCAGAGGAATTGATGGTGGTGGAAGAAGGTAGCAACATAGTGGAGTAGTTGGTTGTGACCGTCACAGTGGGGTAATTTGGAATGGCAACGTTATCTCTTGACGAAATACTTCCACTATTACTATTATGGTTACTATTATTAAAATGATAGTTATTATTATTATTATTATTATTATTGCTATTACTACAAGTACCTGCGGCTAACGTAGCTGTGGTGGTGGACCCTTTTTCTAAGGATGACATGTTCATGTTGGCGGTGCTTCTACGAGGAAACCTAGGATAATCAGTTGTGGAGGAAGCGTTGTGTGGTGGAGTGACATGAACGTTAACTTGGTCCATCTCAGAAGCCATTCTTTTCCTCACCATCTTTCTATCACAATGAGGCTGCGGCATGATGCCATGTAGGTTCTGCTGCTCCTCGTTGCTCATGTTGCTAGAGTTAGATGCACTTGTCAGAGGACTAGTAGCACTCCCACTCCCGTTGTTAACATTGCCATCTTCGGTAATGTTCGTGCCACCACTGAACAAAGCGCAAGCAGCCATTTGGGGTTGTAGAAAGTGAGGGGCAATGGAAAACGAGGTGATGATTTGGGTTTTGTTCAGTCAGATCATGGAAAGAAAGCAGGAGAAGGGGAAAAATTTGAGGTTGTTGTGGAGTGTGTCCGTGTGTGTTTGCTTTTTTTGCCAGTCAAATAATTCTCTGGGTAGGGGTGGGGGGGCATGGCTTAAAACAAGTTCATGTGTGTGTTTGTTTTGAATTTTGTAAGAGGGGTTATGGCACGGCCAAAGTTACAAGGAGATAACGTTGTGAAGATTGGGACAGTGGGTATAGGATTCCCATTTTCCCACCTCTCTCCAGCACGATTCTCTATGCCTTTTGGCTTTTGGATGGTTGCAAAAGAGGCTTGTTGGGAGGGATAACACTAGCCACGGCGGCTAGTGGTTCGTCCTTGTGTGGTTTGATTTTATTTATATGTTGCTAAGCATACGTTAGTTTTGTTTGAGATGAATATGAATGTGTTGTGTTGTGTTGGAGACATAGCATAGCATAGCATATGATATGTTAAAGAATAGGTAGCTAGAGAAAGAAAGAAGAAAGAAGATGGAAGCGTGGTAGGTAGTGTGTTATTGCTGTGAGGTGAGTTGTGTTTGAAGTAGCAATTGAAGTTAAAAAATGGTGAAAAGAAAAGGGTGGAAGATGAATGATTGAAGGGTTAGGGATTAAAAAAAGAAAAAGGAAAATAGATGGTGTCGCAAGGAACGAGGAGCAGAGGAAGAGCTGTCAAACCTCAGTTCCCAAAAATCTGAATCGTAGCGTTTGACATTTTGCTTTCAACTGCGGCATCACCAACCAGCTTTTTCCTCTTGACTTCATCCCAATTTTCCTTTTTTTAATTCCTTTTTTTTCTCCCATTAACAATTTTGTCAAACCAACCACTGCAACGGACACATTACTCAAAAGCTGCCACCTAAATCAATACCACCACTTCTTCCCAAACCTTTTTCATTTTTTTCTCTCCTTCCTTTCCATCACACAAACAAAATCAATATCAATCTAATTTCATTTTATAAAATCTTACTTTTTCCATCACATAAGCAAAATTAATATGAATTTATTTTAATTTTTTTATAACATATTAATTGATAAGACAAAATTTACAACCTAATTATATATTATATAATGTCTTTGTTTATGATTGACTAAAATTTTATAAAATAGAATTATACATACCTATGTTTTATATATTATCGAATTATTTCTACAAAGTAAATATAAAAAATAACTTGTCCACTTTTTTTTTATATTTTAATTTTTAATATGTGAAGTTTGGACACTTCTCTTAAATGACGTGTTTTGTCGGACACACGTATAAACATCGACACTCGGTGAAGTGTCTAATTCAAAAACTATTTGTTGAATTTCTGATAATTCTAGTACGATTCTAACACAATTTTAAAAAGGATAAATACATTAATTTTCTAAAA
>Ga0123341_1001697_pt1 | contig 17081 bp, 5 predicted proteins | sample Turbeapinknodule_FD_89959 | JGI IMG/M metagenome (GOLD analysis project Ga0123341, IMG submission 89959) | Root nodule microbial communities of legume samples collected from Mexico - Turtle bean Mexico pink nodule | ecosystem: Host-associated > Plants > Roots > Nodule | place: Mexico: Nepantla...
ACTTTAGAATACTTGGTTTTTCATTTTTTTATTTTTTTCATTATTTTATTTTATTTTATTAAATTATAAAAATTTTCTTACAGCGACAAAAGAAATCAAATTTTAATAATATAAAAACCACTCCATTTGCAAATTAGACTAAAAATTGAAATCGAACAAAAATATGGAAGACCATTGTAATAAAATAAAAATGTTTAGAAAAATAAAACTACTGAATCCTGTTGCTTATTTGATTAAATAATAAAGGTACCAGGTTTAGCTATGTTTTGAATTGTTTTATTAAAAAAAATAACAGTAATAAATCAGATCTTACAAAAATTAACACACTTGAAAATATTAATAGCTAACTCAATTAAAAACTATCTTAAAAAATAAAATAATATCAAATGCCCTAAACAAATAAACATTAAATCATCTTTATGTACAGAATGTTTTTCTTTTCAGAAACATTGTCTTTTAATTCCTATCATGGCTCCATGAGATGATGTTAGAAAAAAATGATTTTATATACTGGTGGGGGTTTAATATTGCTTAGACATACTCTCATAATTGCAAAAACATTATAATTACTTGCCCATACCTAGGTCTTGAATGATTTGATGGGTAAAAATCAATTAATAATGGATAATCTTGGTCAAAATAGAAGGAAAGAGAAACAAATAGTAACATGTCTTTTATTAACAGAAATTAACATTTGTTGATTATAATCCTAATCTTTTACATATAACACCTTATACAGATGTTGAAAAAATTACTTTTATGTTGATCAATTATAATCAATGTGAAATCCTTCAATTTGTTCAAGTCTTGTGTATATTTCACTCACTCAGTTTTTAATAAAAAACGATCAAACTGTCTTCATCTTCCTTTCTTTTTTCTTTCAAAGTTTTATAATTCCAACCCATTAAAACCATTTCAATTCATCCTCTGGTCAAAACATATTAATTAAAATATCATATTTCTAAACAAAAAAATATATCAAATTTTCCTTTCTTCCAAATCATAATTTCACATGTTATATACATGCTTTGTTTATCAGTTCTTTCCTTTTGATATATATAATTATATGATTTTGATTTTTTTCTTTCTTTCTTTTGTTTCACGTTTCTTCACATGGTATCAAGAACTTCTTTCTTTTCATGACTTTATGCGTTAAACATTAAAAAGAATTCTTCAACATCTTATGTTTTTTTTTATATATTTACTACTTCTATCAACTACAAACATGAGGATGATAATTTTTTAATTTGAAAACAACAAGTGCTTAAATCTTCTCATTTATTTGATAAATTTAAATTTCTCGAAAATTCAATACATCTGATAATACTTTTCACCATGCTTACATAATTGAGTATTTACTGTTTTAGCAATAACATCAATTAATCATGACCTTATTGGTAGTTTTTATGTCTATTTTTATCCTCAACAAGATGATTTGTATAGATTCTTTTGTACAGAAAAAACTTAGAGCTCACAAATTAAGGTTAAGAAGTTCAAACTCCAACTTCATCAATCAAAAAGGATAGCACCATCATTGCATATCTTCTTGACATCAAAAAATTGTGAAGAAATTTGTGTTAATCTACCTAGATTTTCCTCTCATACCTAATGATCATATAGATGCCATTCGATGAGCTATTAGAGGATTATGATAGTTTTATTACCTTGTTACTGTTGTTGATTGATGGCACATGTATGATTCTAAAAATAAAAACACAACAAGTGCTAATACGTCTCTTGTTTCTTCTTCAGTTTTTGATGAAACTGAACCATCTATTCTTGAAAGTCCTTCAAGTGTGCATGACCACTCTAGTGTCCATAACTAGTGTTTCACATCACATTACACATCATATTACACACTTCTCTACCAAATCAAACTATAATGGATCACACATAATGAAGATAGGTAATAATAGTAGAGGTTGTTCATTAAACATATTGCTTCTGCTACATATTCTTTACCTTATTCTTCCACACAAATTTATGTTCATAAACTTCTACATATCCTTGCAATTACAAAAAAAAATGGTAGTGTCTCTCAATTTTCTAAAGACAAAAAATCCCTCTCTCAATTTGTTAAAAACAACAATATCTTTTCTGTGTTAAACATTATAAACCGAAGTGACTCTTCTTCAAAGCAAATTTAAAGATAGATGGATTGTAAAGCTACAAAATACTTAAATTTATTTATTGAAATTTTGAGCTATGAGTCTTTTTTTTTTTTACCAAATTCGTTTCAAACTTATAATCATTTAAGCAAAAAAGATAATGATATCAGAATTGTATATTAATAAAACGTGGCGAAATGACTAATTGTAATAATTAAAAAATAGAAAGACTAAACTTGAGAAAAAGAAAGTGTTGAATAGGAATAGAGAGATAGGGTTGAATCCAGTTGTTAATCCTAATCCTGTGTTTGTCTTTTACACAGGTGTGAAGCTGTGGTGAATTGATATAAAGGGTGCAAGATTTTTATGTGACTAGATCATCAAACAGTCATAACATGATCTCAAAAGTTAAGGGATCAGTTTCAGAAAGTGGGAATGGCATCAAATAAATTTCAATTCCAAAACCATAAATACTTTCATTCACTCATCTCATTCATTGATAAGACCCACAAACAATCATACATATATATAACTAATTATTCCTTAATCTCAAATTCTTAGTATTATACAATACTTAAATAATTAATCCCTTTTAATAGAAGATTTTATTCAGAAGAGGAAAATTTAAAAACATTTATTTTTCTAAAACAGAATAATTACAGAGGTCAACGTAACTAAGGAAGAGGTTGTGGTTGGGTCATGAATTGGATTCCCGGAGGAAGCGATGGAAATTGTCCACGGCGGCGGTGGGGACAGCCACCATGACCTTCACACTGTGCCGTTCACCGGTCACCGGAAGAAACAAACAGTACCTATCGCAGCAAATGGGTCCCACATGCAGAGGCTTTCCCATTCCGAGTTCAACCCTCTCCAAACCCAACCTCGACCACTGCGACAGAATCAACACCCCCACCGAGTCAGGACTCGCCCTTGACTCGGACACCAACTCAACGACCCTCCGCACGTGCTCGCTGTCCACCCTCTCCTTCGCACGCTTCACCACACCGCGCACGTAAGCCACCCCTCTCTCCCCCAACTCCCACGCGCTGCTCTGCGCGCACCCCAACACAAACGCGTTCCCGTAATACCCCTCCGGCAAACCCGGCTTCACGCGCTTCCGCACGTTCACGCTGAACAAAAGCTTCAGCGTCTGGTTCTTCGGAAACCCCAACGCCCGAGCCCAGCTCCTCCACACGTGCGCCGCCACCACCTCGAAGGACGTGCACGACGCTCCTCCGCACGCGCGCTTCAGCGCCTCGATCCGTCTCTCGTCCAACACAATGCAAGTAGGTTTCAACCTGCTCGTCACACGGTTCATAAACCCGCACAAATCAGGAACTCCACCAAACTCACCATGCATGGCTGGATTCGCCTCGCTTCTGTTATCCGGATTCAGAAGATGTCGATCCCAAACCGGTTTCGGATCCACACTCGCACTCGCACCCAGACTCTGACATTTCTCCGAGGCCAAATCGGAGAAATAGTTAAGAAACTCAGCGCTGCCGATGCCGTCGCAGATGCAGTGGTTGATTCCGACGCCGACGGCGGCGGCCCCGTCGGCGAGCCAAGTCAGCTGGACGACGAGAATCGGCGAGCCTTTGAGGACGTCAGTGACGTAGAGCGACAAGAGCTTTCTCCATTGGGCCACTGTTTTGGGGGCCTTTTGGAAATCAGTGACGCTGAAACGTTCGGAAGAGGCTTCGATGAAGACAGCACCCTGGGCCCGACACACCACCTCGAGGCCCAGCCCTTCGGCCTGGGCCCGAACTCTTCCAGCAAATGGATAATAAGGAACAAGCGCTTTAGCTAATGCGGTTTTTAAACGAGCGGCGGTTGAAGAGCGGTCCAGGCCCGGGCCGGGCCTGTAAACAAAGAGATACTCGATTGTGAAGCGCAGGAAGAGTTGGGAGTCAAGTGCTGAGAGTGCGAGAACAGTGTTGGGTGTGGGCTCTGACGGCGTGACAACATGAGCTTCTTTGACACGCACCATTTTTAGCAACTGGGTAGTTTTAAGTTTTAAGGTTTTGTTTGGTTTGGTTTGCGTTGTTGGTGGCTGTGGGAGAGGGTGGTATTTATTTGTTGAGTGTAGCATGGTGAGTGTGAAAGATTTGTGAGAAGATTCTGGGGGCATCGCTTTATGGAAGAAAAATGAATATGAAAAACAAAAATAGTAAAACAGCTGTGCTGGCTTTGCTTTCTGTCTGTTGGGTGAGGTGATGACCAGTCATTTCCGTTTCCACCATCTCATCCAAATCAATCCCCAAATTCCTCCATAAATCTTTTCTCTTGTTTTTTTCTTTATGCTTTCCCTCTCTCACTCTCACTTCTTGCTTCATTTCAGATACCTGTCTCTCCAATTCATGTCCCTATGCCTACTACCCTTCTCGTCAAACACACTCCTTTTTCGTTAAATTACAAAACTTTAAATGTCTTTGTCTTCCACCGATCCACATCATTAAACAAAACCATAACTATCCTGTTAATTACTACATTCTTATTATATTATACCCACACCAACCCCATAAATCAACTCAACCATATACGTTAAATTTTTCAAACCGATTGTTTCTGTTGTTGACAGTTATATGCGACTACTGTTAGTACGACACTGTCTTTTCGTAAAGATACATGTTATTTTTGTGGACAAAAAGTATCTGTGTATATCGCCAGTGTATTGCGTCGCCATCGAATAAACTGTCACTACCAACGCAACGGAAGCGTATATATATTTTCTCCAAAGTAGCTCTTTTTTTTTTCAAATTTTCAAATAGGAATTCACGTTTAATCACTGACGTAGCTGCCAAAGTCCTTCGTAATCTATACTGTAGTCTTTATGTGACACTAACTGCCGTTCATGGATGATTATCTATATGTTTCAACACAAACAGAAAATTATCAATTTGGATAAATGATGACCAGAAGTTGAAATCAGTGGATTTCCTTTCTTGGCTAGAAAATAGAACTCACCATTATTGTCTTCACTGCTATCCTATTATCCTATTTATTATTGTTCACGAACATGGAAAAGAACTATTTTCTTACTTCTCGTTACTTCTTCATCGGTCGATAGAAATTTTTTTTTCTGTAGAAATGTTCTCATGCTTCTCCACGAGGAGTGAACTTCTCAATCTCTGCAAAAGACAAGACATTTCGACGTTCAAGTGAATTCAGTGTTCAATACTTGATGTTATTAATATTAGATGATGACCTACTTATTATGAAATTTGTGTTTATTCATATGATTATCGTGAGTCATTTATTATTAGACTAAATTAAAGTTTTACATCATAATTAAAAATATATGTAATGTTTAATCAATCACTAATTAATCTCGTTAATATTTTATTATTTGGATTAACCATTTTAGTTGTATTGATCGATCTTGACCGGGTTAATCCTCCAAATGTCGTATTACAATTACCATTCCTTCATGATTCTTTAAGATAAATTTTCCTGTGATGACTTTGGTTGGGACGAATAAACACTATAATACATTGTGATAATTCAATTTCATGCTCCACACCGTCCTTTTACTAATTTTTTTTTCTCCACAATGATGATGAAGTTCTTTGTGCTAATATATCCAAGGATATATTAGTTAGTATCTTTCAAATAATCTGCCACGAAGACAGTGAAAATCAGAGAACCACACTTATTTGAATTATATATTTTCTTGAAGTTCATCAAACATTTACCATGACAAAACCTACAATTATGGAGTTGTTCTTAATGCATCATGATCTTCTTTTACAGTGATATAAGACTTAGCATATACTAATGTGTTTTGTAATTGATTCATTTTCATATGATTGGGTTGGATACAATTTTATATTGTAGTGCTAAATATAGTACAAAGCTTTTTCTTATTTGTAAGTTCATTTGGTAAAGCAAGAAGATTTGTCAACCGCGGATAACTACCTTTTCTACCGACTTTTGAATTATTTAATGTTTCGTGTTCTTTCGGCTGCAGATTGAAGCTAATGAGAACTACGTTGATTCGGGATTCTCATCTTTCTGCATCCTGTGTTCTTCGTTTTGTTGGCAAGTCAATACACAAAAAGTAACACTCTCTAAGTGTGTATTATGTTATTTTTCAATAGCCATTAATTCATCAATAAATTTTTACATTTTTGCATTATATTGTTTCTTATATTAAATTTTGTCAGTAAATGGGTGAAATAGAATATCCACGGTCTATTTACTAAATGAGCAGTCTAACACATTTTCCTTTTAAACTAGATATAAACCTAAGGTGAGGTCATGGCGCAATTATTATTCAGAAAATATATTGGAAATGATGACAAATAAAAATATAGAAATTCATATGAAAGTGGAAATGGTGATAAAGGAATTATTGCAATACCAGACCATAGTGAATTTGAGAGTATATAGGAATTAATAGCCATGAGGACATGTTGAGTTTAGTATCATTTAACTGATGCACAGTAAGAAGCTATAACATGGTGAAATAGAGTATGTACACAAGGCTGATATAAAACTCTGAGGAACTGAAATATAAAGTTAGGAGTGGAGATTGAAGAGATGAACAATATATAAGTAAAAGACCTCCTATATCCATAATTGGAGGTTGAGTCATGGATTCTCACCACTGGTATATATAATAAAAAATACATGGTAAACATGAAACTAGACTCTCAATGCAAAATTTCCTTGCTATTATTTGAGCTTAGTACTTTCTCTAATGGGATTTGCATGAAATATTGCATTGCCTTGTTCTTTTGGTTTTGATTTTTGGGTGCGGAATGTAGAGGGAATTTGTGGCTTAGATGGGTGATAAAAAAAAAACCGTGAGTTAAAGGTGCAGTGGAGAATGAAGATTAGGTTTGGTCAACTCTTAATAAGTTTAAGCTAATCACAAAATTAGTGCTAGTAAAAAGTGAGTAAAGAAGACAAGATATGCATAAATTTAAACAACAATTCTTTAATCAACTTTAAGTTATAGAATTAGCATTTGTATTTATAGTGCGAAGGAGATTGTAAGCTTTAATTCTAAACATTTTTACTCATAGAAAAATAAGTTACTCTTTTAATTGGAGCAAATCCTCTTAAATTAGAGGTTGACAAGTGTTCTCCTCTAATTAGAGATAATCATCTATATTCCCATGAAGACAAGTGTCATTTTGACACTGGTGGGAATCATCTTCATTGAGAGGATGACATGTGGACCTTCGTGTCTTCCTTATCAGTCAATGTTTTCTATTTGCACTCTAGTAATTCATTTGTGCACCCTAGATGGTTTAGAATTGTATTAGATCTAAGAAGACCCAATTGTAACTTTAGCTACATTTTTTTTCTATTTACATCCTATTATAATTGGCTCAACATGACTCAAGAAAATGACTCAAATACAAATACAAAATAAAACTTATACTACTCTATACAATTTTTAGAAATTAAAAAAAAAAAAAATTCCATTGAAAAAGAGCCTTCTAAATTCTTTCTTCTTCCTTTATTCTTCTAGTCATCACCCTAGTTAAAGACTAAATATGATTCCTTCCAGATGATTAGTTTATTCCAAATAAATTTTTTTAAAACATATTAACTCTATATAATATTTATTTGTGATTTAGATAACAAAATTAACAAATTAAAAGCTATAAAATAAACCTTTCAGCTGTAACATCATTAAACATTTGGCACACACTTATCTTGTTATCACAAGCTATGGCATGGAAGATGTGAATTGCAAAATGCAAGGGTATTGAACATGGGAATCGATTGGACTAATGATGGAAAGTGGAAACATGTGCAGCGATTTGAGGTGCTGCAGATCTGGAGGAAAGGCATGATTTGAGGCTATTGATGTTGTCTTACATGTTAATATTCGTTCTTTAAAACATTACTTGCAAGTGTCACCGACAAACCACCAAATCAAAAGATTTCTCGGACTAAGAAAGAGTGGTCATTGGACACAAATCAATTCACTAATTGATATGAATATGGATGTTCATTCTAAGATGGCTAGGTGAAATTATTGCTTCACACAGTAAGATTCCCTTCGTGTCACCACACACTTTCTTCTCAAAGTAGTTAGACATTTTGTTTTCTTAATTTGTGGTCTCCTTATACAAGAGAAAGAGTTCATCTTCATTACTATTAGTATATCTTTTACGATAATTGCTTTGAAATTAAAACCCAATATTTCATGCAAACTATTCAAATCATATTGCTACTAAGTTAAATTGTTTATTGAATAAAAAAAAATTTGTAAACAAATTACGAATAGGATCCGTACGACTGAGACTATGTCTCGAAACCTGATTATATCGACATAATAAAGACAATTACATTTAAGCAGGATTAGTGAGGCTACTCAGCAATTAAAAGTTAGGTAATGCACTTCTAAACATGACTCAGTTCCTTAATTTGATACAATAAAAAAAGGTTCATCACAATCTCATAAATAAACACAAAATTCAAGAATCGTAGCTCGATTCGTTCTATTGATTTCAACCTCGTTCGATAATAACAAATATTTTTACTAAGAAACTTTTAGCTGTTTTGGACTTTGCTGTAAGATGCTGATAGCCTTAAATTTCAAGCGAGGGTTGTAAACTTCTTTAATTGCATAGTACTTTTTCTCTTTTTCTGCTTTCTGGTGAGGGTAACTTTAGCCAATTTTCACGAGCTTCAATTTGGTTATGTAATTGGTGGACATTTACTTGCCAATAGTAATAAACGACCATTTTTGTTTTGTACCTCAAAATTTACCAGAAAAAATAGTTAATGTTTACCAAAACGAACCAACAAGATTTTAAAAGGGAAAGTAGCTAATCAAGTTAATATTTGACTTAAACAGCTTTTTGTTTGGCACACTTTTTCAAGGATTTACTTTATTTGTCCGTTAAATTCCGTTTTTCTTTTTCAGATTTCAGCACAAATCTTTCCATTTTAAAGTTTTCTAGAGAAACTGATATTTTGAAACCTAAAGTTACCATTTTATTTGTGCTACTAATACAAGTGAGTGAACAAATTCTCTCAAAGGTGAAAGTGGAATCTAAAGTGAAAAAGAGAAGAGATTTTGGTTTATGAAAAATAGAACATGTTGAATTCTGACTCCTGAAAATGAATATGAATCAGAATCCAACACCCCAATAGTAGTCTATCATAACTTGAATATGATCTTCACTATCCTTTCATGAGCACCAATATTCTTAAGCCAATAATAGTAATTTCCCAATTGGAGAAGGGAATATTCTCCATTGAAAGAACAGGAATTTTTAGGAATGAGTCTCATTGATGGTGTTTGATTTTAAGAATCAACTCCACAGTAACAACTTCCCTACTAAGTATCATCTAAGGACTTTTTTACTCTGATCACACAAAATCCTTATATCGGGCTCGTCTTTTCTTCTTTCTTTTGGGCTTCTTATTGGCCCGATTTATTGTTGATAGTTTAAGCAAGACAATTTCTTCCTGCACCGTATCAATTTTAACCTGCACCCTATTATTTTTTCAAATTTTTAAAATTACCTTTATTTTTGGATTTGAAAATCTGGAATAGTAAATATAATTCAACAATAACAAAATACGTTCTGGATAAAAAAATCCAGAAAAACAAAATTAAAAATGCATTCTAGATAAAAAATTCTGGAATTTAAATGTGTTTTGGAAATCAAAATCCAAAATATTTCTGGATAAAATATTTTGGAAGTAATTTTTATTTACACCCTCCTTTTATGTAAGGTTATTTTCATCATTTAATAAGGGCATTTTTGTTATTTTAAATAGTAAATTTGGTGCATGTTGGAATTGATACGGTGCAGGGAGAGAAATTGCCTTTAAGCAAGAGCCCGTGTCAAAGGATCTTAAACTTGGACCTTATTTTCATGGAACTGGATCGCACAATCAAAAGGTGGCAAATTCTTCCTACACTCAATTTTTTTAACCTTCACCCTACATAGTTTTCAATTTCCAAAAATGCCTTCTATTTCGAAAATAAAAAGTCAGAATTAGAAATAATACATTCTGAAAAAAAGTAGACCTGAAAGAGATTATTGTGTTTCAGAAATAAAAATCTAGAAAAAAAAATCAAAATCTCATTTTAAATAAAAAAAAATCCGCAATACAAAAAATTTGTTCCAGAGAAAAAAAAAACAAAAACATATTTCAGAAAAGAGGATCCAAAAATGTCTTTTTATATATACTGCAATTGGATATATGGTGCAGAAAGCAATTGCCTCCGAATTTGTTGAATTTAAAAATATATTTTGAATTGGACGTTCCAAAATATATGTCTAAATTTATAAATGCATTCTACACTAAATTGCATAATTAATACACTTTTAATACAAAAATATCTTTTAGATATAAGGATTATACAATTTAAAAATATATTTGTATTACTGTGAATTACATATTATATGCTTTGAAATATAGTTTCATATTACGGCAATTCAGAATCTTGAATTATATAATATAAAAAGCATTTACAGATTAAGTATTTCAAAATTGTATTCTTTAATTTCCGATTTTATAATTTAGAATTGATTTTCATATTACACAATTCAAAAAGTTTTCTACCTACAAACTACAGATAATTTTAAAAAAAAATCACACTTATGATGGAGGACCAGAAAGAAAAAGTAAGGATGTGTTGAAAGAAATTACCCAATTCGAGAGAGCTTTAGGAACTACCATGGCTTTCTTTGGATCAGTGTCTTAAAGCCCATTTGGTTAATCCCAGGCCCAAAATTTTATTAAAACGTTTAATTTCCAAAGCATCCGAGTTTTTTTTTGTATGACATTTATTAAACTGGAATGAGTTATTATGAACGATACATTTTTAATGTAATTCTATGCTTAACATTCAAATTCAAAAAATATTAGTTCTCGTATCAATTGATTATGCACTTAATAGTACAAGTTTTCAAACTAAATATAAATGTTTAAAAATTACATTAAGTAGACTTGTATGACGTCATATAATTTTCATTAAGACCTTGTATAAGTGAGAAAGATCGGAGTCTTGACTTTGTAGATTTTATTGATCTTTATTTTGAATAGGTTTTGATAGTCAAAAGGTGGTTTTGGTAGTCAAAAGGTGTAAGGTATCTCTAAAATATTTTTTGACCTTTAAGTTAATGTATTTTTAGGTCATAAGTATTATTAAATATGTACATTTATTTGATATTGGTCTATCTGTAGATATGTTGACACATATATCATGGTTAATCTTACATTAATCTGACTGAAGTATTATTTTTTTTAAAGGTCAAATAATAATTACTTTAGGTATGAAGGTGAACAAAATTATAATTAGTATACTACTCGATTGTATGTCTAAAATATTCTTAACCATATTTGAGACATCTCGATAAAATATTAAAGATAATTTTATTTAAACTTATAAGGAATAAACTCTTTTTTATATTGATGAATATTTATTTAGCCTATGGAGATTATTAGTTGAGAAGTGTTTTATTTTTTGCAAATAGATTTATTACACATGAGTATTTCTATAATAAAGTTTAAGCCCTTGTATCACTGATCAAAAGTTAAATATGGTATATAATTCTTTATTATGTAGATATCTTTATTATTATAAGTATTTATTTGAGTTTAAAGGAAAATTTATTAAAATAATAAGAAGAAGAAATTGTAATTAAAAGGAAGAATTTCTATTTTATCAATACTATAGATATTTTAACACTTTATTATTTAACTCATGATATTTAAGTAATAATAATAAGAAAAGAAAAAGGGTTGGCTGTCCTCATCACTGTTCACTCTTTCCTTTCGGCATTTCCCCAACTGTTTGTTTTAGTGGAAAAAATAAAATAAAACCAAAAAATTAGAAGAATTAAAGCAATGTGTCTATTTATACTGTGGAGTTGGATGCTGAATTATCTTCTTCATCACCCTTTTCAATCTTCCACCATATGTTTGAAGTGACATTTACTCATTTGTTCCCCCCTTTTATAATCACTATTCTCAAAACAAATCAACTTTTACAACTTATTTTCATTCTCTTCTTTTCTCTCACGGTCCCAGAGAAACAAAAAAAAAGGACATAAAATGATGTAGTTTTGTCTAATTAACAGATGAAATAGAAAAAAATTGTAAAACAAAATACCAAGTTTTGTTTGCGTGTCTGGTAAAATTAAAACTCCAGGGATATGGCATTTCATCTCAGTAAAAAACAAGTATATTTCATTATAAATTTAAAAATGTTGTAGTGTCACTTTTTTCATATTATTCATATGATTCTTGAATCACACGTGTCAACATTTGCAACCAACGGTGGTTTGCATTATGCTAAAGATAGAGGGTCATTTTATGTTTATTATTCTTAAAATAGTATCAGGTCCTCTTCACCTAGTGCTCAATACTTTACTCATTAATCTTTCCATTCTTTACATTTCAAGCAAATATTTTGGTGAAAGGTTACCGACAAAAGATAAAATGTCAATTTTTGGTGCATCATCATTGTATTCCATATTAAAAGAATGTTATAGTTTTCACTTTTCGACATAAACCTTTGAGTCTATAAACATTTAATCTTGTTTTAAAGTCTGGTCTGCAAAAAACTAAAATTGTCTGCACTTACCCATCATTCTAAACACAGTTCTTCCAAAGCCTAATAGATAGATGGAAAGTTTTAAGGTGAATCTTTCTATATATATTTAATGTTGGTAACATCACTTTTTAATCACATTTCATATAAACTAAATTCTCGGCATTTTTTTCCCTCACTTGTTTTGGAGGGGGATAAGGTTATACCACTTCATCTGTGTATACCAGAAAAGTTGATGCTAAGCAACTTTTATAGCATAAATAATTGATTGTTATTGAATAAGACAACCTAAACAACTTTTTCATTATAAGGGGTGATTTGAAACGTTTATCTTTAACACCAAAAATAGAAAAAAGGCTTAACAAACTAAAGTAGTAATGAGTTGAATTGACACTTAAAAAAGAAGAAGAAGAAGTTCAACAGAGTTAAGGAAACAAAAAAAATCAACATCAGGGAACAGATAACAGCCAGACCAACACCCTTATTTGTTCTTCTTTGACATCTTAGGTGCTTTACCAGGCTCGTAGATGTTTTTTTATGTGGTTAAATTTGGCAAAACACTGATTTTGTTTCCACATGTTTCACCTTAGATTTTGAATTGATGAACTAGAAAATGGAAAGAAATCACAACTGAAAAAACTAAACATGTTATGGTAGAGGGCACAAAACAATACACAGAAGCAATTGATTAAATGATTTTTGGCTCCACCCATGCTATACTGCCAAACTACTACATTTCAAAGTACTCATTTTGATCCCATCAACCTCCTCTTTGGTTTACCTCTCACTGCAAAAGCATGATTTTAAAAATTTATGGAATAGATTATTTCTTTCTTTCCTCCAATCAATCAAAATATTCCATCTTTATTCATGAACTATCATGTCTGACTTGAAAACTACCAACACATCGCACCCATTGTCTGAATGAATCAATTATTTGGACCTACTTTTGCTCTCCCAGTTTGAATGAATGAATATAAATAAGAAATTGAATATGAATTCTGGCTAGAAAAACCAAAATTGCAAATGAATTTTTTGTAAAAAGGCAAATGGAAAATGAAATGAGAAGACAGCAGTGGCCCATGCAGGTCCCAAACCTGCTACTCCCTTCTTGTTACTGCCACGGTGATCAATCCAGCTGAGCTAATAGGCGATGACACGTAATTGCTCACAAAATAGACCTCTGGGAAAGAGATATTAATGCTCTATATATACACTTTTTTCTAAATAAAATCATGTTAATTTTAAATATTATTAAAATTTTCCCATAGTGGAAATAGAAATAGGCACATGAAGGACCACATATTTATGAGAGCAAAGGATAGAGGATAGACTATAGAGTAACAGAGGAAAAGAAGTGAGAAGCATGAAGGGTTATGAGCCCCGTTCAAGCTCTTCATGTGCAGCTTGCAAGTTATTGAAGAGAAGATGCGTACCCAATTGTATTTTTGCACCTTACTTCAGGTCTGATGAGTGTAAGAAGTTTGCCAAGGTGCACAAGGTATTTGGAGCCAGCAATGTGAGCAAGATCTTGATCGAAGTCTCAGAAGAGCAGAGGGAGGACACGGTCAATTCTCTGGCATATGAGGCTGAGGCAAGGCTGAGAGACCCTGTTTATGGATGCATTGGTGCCATAGCTCTCTTGCAGAGGAAGATGGTGGAGCTTCAACATGATCTCGCCATTGCTAAGGACCGTCTAGCACGTTGTCACGCTGCTGCCACTGTTCTCCCTTCTCCTGATATCTTGCATGCCCATGTTAGCCTCCCTCCATTCCCTGACTTTTGCACTTCCTCCAATGATTTCAATGATATCTTCTGCCACAGTTCATCATCTCAATTATTGAGCCGCCATGAAACGGTGGACGATTTCAATCAAATCCCATATATATTTTAGTGTTATGTATGCATGTTATGGTCCCCTTTTGAATGTAATTGTTGTTATCAGTCTTTCTAATCAATCATGAGCAGCTACGATCTGTTGTATGTGCTAATGAATAAGAACTCCAGGAGAATGAATAGGGCTGAATTGAAAACTCTCAACCAAAAAAATGTATTATTGCTTTGTGTTGTTGATTGCTGAATTTCACGGTTCCTACGCTGCTATGGCAGCTAGGAACTGCTGGAAAATGATGGGTATCTTGGCCTTTTTAGGTTCACTTTTGTAACAGCATATCAGTAATAGGATTTTCGTTGTTCCTGCTTTCTAACTTTGCAAAGTGACCATAAATTTTAGCTCCCAAATTCCTGTTCTCATCAATCTATTTTCTACCAATTCCGATTATTTCAGACAACTTTTGTTTGGTTTGGTTATAGTAAGACACGATTTTCCAGGCTTTGAGAGGCATATGAGTAAAATAAATTAAAAAAATTGTTGAAAGTGTGAACTCAGATCACCACCTTCTAGTCTTTTGATGGATTGGTGATAGAGACCAGAGCAGCCAGAGCATTGATTGCCATTACCTACAGTAACGAGACACCATTCAGCACAAAGAAAGCAACACTACCAATTGATTCTTGCTTATCTTTGAAAAACTGCTGCCCAATACAGTGGGTCCAATTGTACTGTTTCAATGCAGCATGGAGCTCCCATTATGATTTTCCCCCAACCTCATCAACCCCACAAGTGGCCCTCCAGTTTATCATAATGGGAATCCAAAGAGTAACTCCAAGACCCAAAATTTTCAGTTTCTTTGAGGCATGTACATTTCTGATAGTAACAGGATATGACTCAAGAAAATGCCTACCATTCAAACTACATCAATTATCTATTACACCCAATGAGTTGCGCCACATACTTCCAAACGCACCGCAAACCAACTTTGAATTGGCCTCATTAATTCATATCACATCATTCAGGCCCAATGCATCTCATGGTTGGTTAACAATTTCCAAATAAATATATATAAGATCATTCTCGAACACATACATGAACACATATCATGCCACTCATCTCAAGTCTTGTGACTTACAAAGACCATAACATAACATGTGCCCTTGTTGTTTTTCATGTGATTTCTCAAAAACTTGTTTCGTGTTAGTGTCACTAATGATGTGAATGACCATTCATTTACTAGGTTTAACACACTATTTAGTAGGTCTCACTCTCACAACATGACATGACATAAAATTCACCCAATTATAAAAATGTCATTTATGGAAGAACAGTAGACAAATATGTGGATATATTGTACAGTAACCATGGTTTTGAAACAAATCTATCTGGGAGGAAATTCATTTCAGTGTCAGATCCGAGTATATGGCCTTCTCAAAGACTAAAGATGCCTCAAACCACATGGTGCTTCTGCCACTGCTAAAGTAGCTCACCCATCAGGTCTCAGATTGTGCCTTTTACCCTATTTCAAGAAAAGAAAAGCACAAATCTATGAGAAAGAAGTTGAACAGGGAATTAATTTTAGATTTGAATCATGATCTAGACACACACACATAACATATCTCTCTCTGTATAAACTGGTGGTTGAAGTAAAAGCTTGGCATATAACAGTTTGTTGGTACATGATTATAAATGGTGAAGGACAAGGTACATGAGTCAATTGGCAATCTGATGCATGATTAAGTTGAGGTCTGATATGACATAGTATGATAATAAGGTCCAGTCCACCACAGTGGGGAACACAGTAAAAAAATGATAAAAGAGAACGTTCAATGAAAAAGATGAAAACTCTGAAACAGTGATTTCTCCTTGAAACGAAGGAGACCAAATCCCAAAAAGAAAAAGAATAAAGGCAGAAAATCATGCAGGACCCTGATATCATGGATACCACCATTATATACTCAGCAAAAAACACATCTAATGTACTGCGCCGTTATATTGTACATGCCTCTGTAGTAAAAAATAGTGTTGACAAGACCTTCCACCACAGTAAATATAGTGTTGCCTCAACATACACTCACATTCCAGAACTCATCAATGGGTCGGGTTGGGTTGTCTCATTCGGATCCAACCCCACCAATTTAGTACAATTACAATCTAATATTTTAATTTTTATATATGACTTCACTTATCGAATTATTCATATACACTTACTTCTAATTATATGTTTATGTTGAATAATTTTTTTAATTCTATTTTAGTTTTGAATAAATGAAATACACTTAAAAAAAATTAGAAACAAATTTTTGACACAAAAAATATTTAGTTATTATATTGACTAAATTAGAAATCATTTTAGAGACTTAAAAAAATATCAATTTCTAAATTAGTTTTTATTAATGATAAATAGTTTTTAAATTGATATCTAATTAGTTACCAAAGTTTCTGCTACCAAATTTAGAATATAAATAATTGGTAGTTAAAATATTGGTAGTTAATTAGATACAAATTTATAAACTATTTATTAATAATATAAACTAATTTAGAAACCAAATTTTTTTTAGTTTTTTAAAATGGTATCTAATTTAGTCAATATAATAACTAA
>Ga0123341_1001698_pt1 | contig 17078 bp, 8 predicted proteins | sample Turbeapinknodule_FD_89959 | JGI IMG/M metagenome (GOLD analysis project Ga0123341, IMG submission 89959) | Root nodule microbial communities of legume samples collected from Mexico - Turtle bean Mexico pink nodule | ecosystem: Host-associated > Plants > Roots > Nodule | place: Mexico: Nepantla...
ATTTGAGAGTATTTGAATAGTCCATGTTTCAATATAAACTTAACTACATTATTTGTACAAAAACATGATTTGTGATTGAAAGCTAAGGCTTTAATTCACCTCTTGCAGTTCCATGGTTCAAAGCATTACCCAGAGAAAGAATGGTCTGCATGATTCTTTTCAACTTGACTGAATTCCTTATCTGATACACATATCAATGGAAGCTGAAGATAAAAGTATATTGACTTAGGAAAATAGAGTATTCAAAAGAAGAAGAAAAAAGGTATGGCTCACCTCTTCAGATGCAGAATTCACAATATTTAAGTCTCTTTTAAGCTCTGAAACCTACATGAAAATTACATAGCAAGGTGCACCAGAACAGCTAAAGTTTTAATGGCACGAAAACAGAATTATTTAATAATAACCAAAAGTATTATGCAGTTGTCTTCTGACCTGGGATAAGAATTGCATCTTAAAAGAGAAAACTCGTAGCTTGCTTTCCACTCTTGGCACTTTCATTAATTCTATGAAGAACTATAACAAAATGCAAAAGCAAATAAGAATAAAATAGAAAAGACAGAGGAAATCTTGAAGATGGTCTGCAAAAACTATATATTGAAAGTGAGATATAATTGAGAGCTCGTCCTTAAGTGATATCTCTTTTTTCAAAATTAACACTGGCCACAAATACACGGGTTTACATAAAAAAGATTGATGTGTCTTGTGAGTGTAATACTCTGTTTGACATGTACTGGGTCTTCCAGTGTTGTTTCAGTTTGACAGTTGTTATTTTTTTTACAGCAGTGGTTTCTGTTAGACTGTTGTTGGCTAGTGTAAGTGATATTAAGACAATTACAATGGTTGGAGTCAAATGTGAGTTGGAGTCAAATGTGAGTTGGAGTCCCACATTGGGTAAAAATATGCAAGAGTAACATATAAAGGGAAAAGACCCACAAACTTATTGCCTTATGATTTTGGGTTGAAGATAGTGTCTGGTCCCTTATATGGGTTCGCTTATGACTTATATGTCCCAAATCTCCTTAGTGTCTCCCCCGACATAAAACCCAATTGTTGAGATATATTGTGAAGAGAGGAGCATGTATATACAAGTGTCTCAAGATACAAAAAGATGTTAGAGTTAACAAATTGAGTGAGTTGGAGTTCCCACCTTGGGTAAAAATAAGCACGAAGAGTAACATATAAGGAAAAAAGGCCTACAAAATCTATTGCCTTAAGGTTTTGGGTTGAAGTCACCTTTTCCCAGTATGGCAATATCTCCCGTCAACAAAACCTCGAATCGTTTACCCTTTTCGTAATAATAATTCAATGCATTAGTTTTCCATCATGGAATTTGTTTTACTTTGAAACAACTTGGTTCCTTGTATTATTTTCTTCGTATTGAAATTCATCATTTACCTAATGGATCTATTTCAATAACTCAAACTAAATACAATAGACTCGTTTACCAATACATTATAGACTCACTAGCCAAGACTAATATGCATGAATCCAAGCCCATTTCATCTCCTATGCTATCTAACTACAAATTGTCCAAACATGGTTCAAATCTGTTACAAGACGCTTTTTTGTATAGGTCTATTGTTAGTGCTCTTCGGTATTGTTGCGTAATTAGCAGATAATTATTCCATAATTAATGCAGATTCTGTTTTCTATTTATATTAGGACAGATTTAATATCTTTTGGTGATTTGTATAACTTTAATTACCTATTATTTCTTTCCTTAATTAGGTTGTAAATAGTTTATAAATTTAAATTGTAATCAAATTTGTAAATACATTCAGAAATACATTCAATTTGTTTCTTTCAAATTGGTATTAGAGCTCACGATCCCTGGGTGACTCTGCTTCTGCATTCTTTCTGGGCAGCCTTCGTTACTGCAACCTTTTTTACGAGCAACCTTCATTACTGCAAACTTTTTTCTGGGCAGCCTTCATTACTGTAACCTTTTTTCGGACAGCCTTTATTGCTGCCACCTACTGATCATATGACACCTCATCATCATACACTGCTTTATTTGGTAACCAACATATTACTGTTGCTAGTGGTTCCAAATCCCCGTTACTAGTTGTGGTAACATCCACCTTCAACCTTCCTTTCATTTAAATATTGTGCTTCATGTTCCCAAACTATCTAATAACCTTATGTCTATTCATAAGGTTACCCAAGATTTAAATTGTGGAGTGGTATTTTTCATTCCTATTGTGTTTTCCAGGATCTTGACACGGGGAAGATGATTGGAATTGCTAAAGAGTAGGGCGGGTTATACTACTTACAACAGGAAGAAAATAACGAGTGTGCCAGACTGTAGGCACTCACTTCTAATCTTCAGCCAAGCCCTGAATCTTGGTCATCCTCTCAGATATGGTTTTAACACAGACGTCTTGGTCATCCTCCATTTAGTACCCTAAAGTCTTTAATTCCTGATTTATTTACAAAAGTGTTTGTTGAGTCTTTTCATCGTAATGTTTTTCAGTTTGCTAAACACCATCGAACAACCTTTCTTCCCAAGAACAATAGAAGTTCTAAACATTTTTATCTTATTCATTCAAATGTATGGTGACCTTCACCTATTCCTAATATCTTAGGTGCAAAATGGTTTGTTTCATTTATTAATGATTGTACTCGGGTTACCTGGATATTCCGCATGACAGATAAGTCCGAAGTTTTTCACTTGTTACTCATTTTTTACCGAATGGTTCAAACACAATTTGGAAGTTCGTATAAGAGATTCTGTTTTAATAATGGAAGATAATGTGAACCAAAACATTTCCAAGTTCCTTTAGGAAAATAGAGTTGTTCATGAGGTTACTAGAGCTTTACTCTTCGAAACGTCTATTCCTAGATCTTACTGGGGTAAAAGTTCTGACTGCAACTTATTTGATGAATATATTACCCTCTCGGGTTCTAAAGGGTGTTAGTCTTTGTTGGAGATCCCACATCGACTAGAGATTAGGACATTTCATTGTATATGAGTAAGTGCAAACCTCACTCCATGAGCCAGTTTTATGGGGTTGAATTAGGCTTAAAGTCCACTTTGTAATATGGTATCAGGGCCATTCCGATCCTATCCTAGCTAGTATTTGTTGGGCTTATCAGGCCACCCGCTATCAGGCCGTTATCGGACCACCCATAATATGTTATCCCACGCACGAGTTGTCACTCTCGGCGTGAGGGGGGGTGTTGGAGATCCTACATCGACTAGAGATGAGGACATTTCTTGTATATAAGTGGGTGCAAACCTCAACCTTATGAGCCGGTTTTATGGGGTTGAGTTAGGCTTAAAGTCCACTTCCTAATAGTCTTGTTCAGCTTATGACCACATTTTATCCTTTTATTCCCATTATGACTATTCTTCAGAGTCACGTCTTTGGTTGTCTTGTTTTTGTCCATATTCATAGTCCTTATCAAGGTATGTTAGATCTTTAGGCCATCAAATGTATCTTCATCGGTTATGCATCCAACAAAAAGGGGTACAAATGTTATCACCCTTAAAGTCATAAAATCTATGTCTCCAAGGATGTCCACCTTTCATGAAACAAAGTCCTTTCCTAGTTCTCAACTTTAAGGGGAAAGTACATTCAAGAAGCTGAGGTCCTTAAGTTGTCACATTTTCCTTGTTTGCAGGATTTCACTCTTATGGAGGATGACAAAGACCCTGCGGTAGCATCATTACCAGAGAAGAAAATGAGGACAAATATTTTGGTAAACAATATCAACGAAAGCAACAAGAACCCATCTTGGTCGAACAACAACTTCAATTGTCTGAACCGAAGGTAAGAACTCATACCCATGACACTCTTGAGGACAACTTAAATACCGTTTTTTAACCTAACCTAGATGATTTACTTATTGCCTTTAGAAAAAAAAAGGATCTTGTGCCAAATATCATATATCCCAATTTTTGTCTACAAAAAAACTTTCTATGCAGCACCGGAGTTTTCTTTCAGCTATTGATTCTATCAGAGTCCCTACATCAGTACAAGAAGCCTTAAAAGATGGGAATTGGGTTCGAGCCATGAATGAAGAAATAGGTGCATTAGAAAGGAATGAGATTTGGGAGATAGTAGAGAGACCAAAGGATAAGAAGGCAGTGGGTTGTAGGTGAATATACACAGTTAAGTATCAGTATGATGACACACTAGATCGGTATAAGACAAGGTTGGTTGCAAAAAGATACACCCAAACCTATGGGATTGATTATGAGGAGACTTTTTCTTCAATGGAAAAAATGAATACAGTTACGATTATTCTCTCCTTGGCAGCGCACTTTGGTTGGGAGATGCATCTATTTGATGTTAAAAATGCCTTCTTGTAAGGAAGCTTGGAGGACGAAATATACATGGAGATTCCACCTAGTTATGGTGCCACTAATGAAGGGAATAAGGTGTGTAGACTTAAGAAAGCTTTATATGGTCGTAAACAATCACCTCGTGTCTGGTTTGGAAGGTTTACTCAAGCTATGGTAACTTTGGGGTACCGGCAAAGCCAAGGTGACCATACTCTATTTATAAAACATTCTTAGGATGGTAAACTCACTCTACTTTTGGTCTATGTAGATGATATGATTATGGCAGGTGATAATGAGATTGAAAAACAAATTTTGAGGGAGAGATTGGCTACTCAATTTGAGATGAAGGATCTTGGGAAGTTAAAGTACTTCCTTGGAATAAAGGTTCCTTACTCTAGACAGGACATCTTTGTTTCTCAAAGGAAACGCATCCTTGACCTCCTTAAAAACACTGGTAAGTTGGGTTGTAAGACCACCGGAGTGCTAATATAGCAAACTCATAAGACTGAGAATGATGAGGAAAGCTCAAAAGTGGAGAAGACACTATCAAAGACTTGTAGAAAAGCTCGTCTATCTATCACACACTAGGCCAGACATAGCCTATGCAGTTAGTGTGGTTAGCCAATTCATGCATCATCCAAGAGAAAGACACTTGCGAGCAATGAATAGAATTATTCAGTACTTCAAAGCTTCTCCAGTTCAACAAGACCGAACAAAGCATGTAGAGATAAACTGACATTTCATTAAGGAGAAGTTGGATAATGGTCTTATAGTCACCAAGTACATCCCTTCAAAACTCCAATTGGCAGATATGTTCACTAAGGGACTTCCCACAAAATAGTTCAAAGATCTTACTTGCAAACTAGGAATGATAGATATACATTCACCAACTTAAAGGGGAGTGTTGCGTAATTAGGAGATAATTATTCCATAATTAGTGCAGATTCCGTTTAGGACACATTTGATATCTTTTGGTGATTTGATTTATATACCTTTAATTACCTATTATTTCTTGCTTTAATTACCTATTATTTATTTCCTTAATTAGGTTAATTTATACTGTAATCACATTCGTAAATGCATTCAAAAATACATTCAATCTATTTCTTTCAACTGGTATGTTACTATAACTCATTCAGAATTGATTTTTGCTGTCAACAAGGTATGCTAGTTTATGGCTTCCCCTCTTGAATCTAATCGGGTTGCTGTTAAAAGAATATTGTGATATCTTAAAGGGGCTTTACATCGTAGTCTCATTGTTCATCCTGCCATTCCTCATCAACCTCTAGCTATTAGAGTTTTTGGGCAACATATCCTGATGACAAAAGATCTATGTTAGGAGCTGCCAATTACTTGGGACCTAATTTAGTTTCATGGAGGTCAAGAAAACAAACTGTGGTTTCAAGATCTAGCACAGAAGCTGAATACAGGAATTTAGCTGCTCCTACAGCTGACATATTATGGATACAAACTCTTCTGAAGGAACTTAAAGTTCCTCATTATACTCCTATTATTGGCTCACACATGGAGCTTGATGTGCTCTTTGTTCGTAAAAAAGGTTAATAACAAGTACCTTGTTGTTTAACACATTCTTGGTCAAGAACAGTGGGCAGGATCTTCTCCCCAAACCCTTGCCACTTACTAGATTTTCCCTTCTTAAAAGATAAATGCAATGTAACTGAGATACCTTTGGTCTCTCCTGCCTGTAGTTTGGGGGTGATGTGAGTGTAATACTCTATTTGACATGTATTGGGTCTGTTAGTGTTTTTGTTTTAGTTAGACAGTTGTTATTATTTTGTGTCACAGCAACGGTGCCTATTAGGTTGTTGGTTAATGTAACTGTTATCTTAGATAGTTACAACTAACTTGTAACTGAGGTCTGTATACAGTCTTTCGTTAAGAGAGCCTCATATTCATCTTGTATCTTTTATTCTTTTCAGAATAATAAATCAGTGTATCAGCTTTCTATCATGTCTAGTTATATCGTTCACCACTAATTATTTTTTATTGTTCAATTAATGCTAGAAAAGTCATAATAGCACAAGTTGCTTTATGTGAGAAAAAAGAGTTAAAAAAAGGGAACAACAAATGGTAAAACTCCACCCACCTGTTCACACTTTCCCAAGTTGTCCTTATTCCCAGTATAGTTCTGCATATAAAGTATGGCTATAGCTCAAATAAACATAGATTGTACGAAATTTGCTGATGCTCCACCTATGACACAAAATTCCATTAGAAGAAACAAGAAAAAGGCATGATACCTTGAGTGTTTCCATCTCTTCTTTGGTTGGAGAGAATTTTATGAGGTTCTCAATTTGATCAACATCTAATACTGAATCATCCATTGCAAGCACAGCACACTAAAAGACAATGATTGGAATATGAGAATGTAAGTATAAATTGACAAGTTTCTGCAGTCAGAAAAATGCGCTTCTGACTAATTGAGTAGTTTAAAAAATTGGGATTTTCAATTAAAACGGCATTCAACAGTCAAACAAGAAATTATATGATTATAAACAACGTTACAAGGAGCATTTAATGACAACTACAATATTAACTTTAAGTGAAAGGAACGTGAATGACCATAATAGGTATCTTTATTAATAAAATAATAACCATGTATGCAAGTTCTTAAGTAAAACTAAATGATAGCTTCTGCAACTGCAACCCATTCAGTATGTCTTAAATTCATAACGATTGCAGTTAATATCACCAGATGTTCAGGACCTCAGGTATAACCCAACTACGAGGTATTTACCTAGGTAAACAATATTCCCTAATGGCCAAAATACTACATTTTGTTTTCTCAATTACAGAACCTGAAAATGTAAATTGAGTTTGGTTTAGAAGGTTGAAAACACTAAATTGAATAAATAAGGTTTGTTGAAATTAGCTATCAAAATTTAAAGATAGAACAAAACATTTTAGTAACGATATAATATTTTAGATTTGCAACCACAGGCTAGACATTTCTCATACTACCAAAGGAAGTCATTAAAAATGGCCGATGGTGGTTGCTGAGGATCAATGGTCTAAGGAACATGACAAGAAAAAGTCGGAGCAACCAACATATGTAACATGGTTGGTAGATAACTATGTCCTTTAAACATGTAGTTAAGGGTTCAATCCTTAGTCCTTGTGTATGGAAAAACATTTGTTGGGAGAGTTCAGCACCTTAAGTTTTAATCCCAAGAGATCGGTCCATAGCTCCCAACATAGGGATACCCATATTAAAAAAAAAACAGAGCAAAAGAAGGCTTGCAACTTGTGTGGCATTAGCCAAGTGGAGAGGACCACTGATAGACATGGGAGTAATGAGAGGGGTTGGAAAGTATACCATAAGAAGAAATTTAAGAATAATAGTTAGTTGTTATGGGGATTGAGACCTTTTGAAAGTCTATATATTCTTATCTTGAGGGGAGTTCAGATAAGAAGGAGTATAGTTGTTGTGACAGGGAATGCCCTGTGAGAAAAGAAGACATTTTGTTTTGTGAAGGGATGCTTGTGTAAATAATTGTTGAATAATACATATTAAGGAACTCTCCCTACATTTTCTCTATTTCGTTTTATCTTCTCCTTTGGAGGCATGTATCAACCACCATGAAGACCACAACATCGATGGACAGTGTTGCCCGGCTTAGGCAATGATCACATTGGATAGGCTTTTGCATGATAGGCCACGATAACAACTTTGAAATACCAAGGCAAATAATAAACAAGTGTAGAATGAACATCCACAACAAAGTAGACCATGTGATGTGGAATTCAAAATAGGAACATTACGAGAAACCAAATCTGGTGAAAAGAAGAATACTCTACAAGGAAGCCATATACGGCCAACAATATAAAAAAGGTCTTTCATTGTTCAAGTTCCTGGACTACGATTATTGACTTTTTCAGGAATAGATATGGCCTTCCTGAGTTAGGTTTGCCTAAGCGTTGGGTGTTACGTGTTACCTTGTTTTTTTGGGTTAGTTCTTGTGGAGGTAGCTTGGTTTTGTCTTTAGGTGTATTTTCTATTGCCCTAGGTTTTGGTATGGTCCCCTCATGTTTTTTGTATTCCTTTTTTCTTTGTTTTCGTTATGGATTCTCATGTAATGACATTATTTATTGTTGAACTTTGGGATGTCAACCTAGTTGTGATTCTAAAGTCTCATAGTGATGCCTCGCATGCATTTTATTAGAAAAAAAGTTCCTGGACAACTTTAAAAAGGGTAGAATAGTAGGTCTAAGAAACTACACAAGACATCAATTGTTCCCACAAGAACAATCAAGCCTCTCTGGTAGACTCAACCTATGTGGACGCAAGATCAACATTTCCTACCTTTAAGTCAAAGCTTATTGTTGGAAGTGCCATAGTTGGTCCCATTTAACTTGTCAATAGAGTAGGGTAGGGAATAGTTGGTGAAAATAGGAAGAACAACCATAATGGACTAGGAAAAAACAATGCCAAAAAGATAACATGGAAGTGGCACTACCAAGAAATTGGAAACAATTTTCACTACAAAAAGGCACCAACGGATAGTGGATCCACCAAGAAGGCACAAAATAGGTTGTTTGTTGTTAGGCCAAGGTACCATGCTTGGAGCGAGAGACATGTACAGAATGAATAATTACATGCTGGGCATAATAATTACATGAAATAATTTGTTGGAGATCTCAAATCGACTAGAGATAATGCCAAATTATAACATATATATATATATATATATATATATATTTAAATGGAAGCAAACCTCACCTTACCAAACAGGTTGAGTTAGGTTTAAAGTCACTTTCTAACATGATATCAAAGCATATCAAGGTCAAGGGCCTATTCTAGCGAGACTAATTGGGATCCTATGAGACCACCCATAAAATATATATTCTCATGCTCAAGATGACCAATCATCGGTGTTAGGAGGTGTGTTGGAGACCTACATCAACTAAAGATAAAGTCAAATTATAATATATAAGTGGGTGCAAACCTTACCTTACCAAACCATTTTTGTGAGGTTGAGTCATGTTTAAAGTCCATCTAACATAATTATTAATTACCATAATTACGTAAACCCTGGAATTTCCAAATTACAATAGTTAAGGACATCTATCAGTGTCCACCAGTTGCCCAATTACCATAATTAAATATATCTAACAATATAACTATCTTAATGTCTCTATTATCTCCTCCTTCCTAAAACCTCATAATATCAACAAGAACTATTTATGATCTTTCTGTGTGTAAACTTCTTCTCTGCCCATAGTTTTCTTGAAATTAAAACCAAACTAGAGCCTTGTCTGAACAAAAGAGAAAATATAATCCGATTGAAGTTATCTAATTCAAGGAATAATATCAAATCTAGCCAAATATTAATTTAGTGAAGTCGTAGCAGCAATGTATGGGATACTGCTTTAATGACATAATAGATATCCCCATAATTTGAGACAGGCAGTAAACTTTCAACTTGCATTCATCAAGCAAGCCCAAATCGGCCCACATAATAGAAAGACTACTTGCTAAGTCAAGAATTACCCAGTTGAGAGACAACAAATTCTTCCAAATCATTTATTCCTTTAGCAATTATGATTATAAGGGTTTAAAACAGTCACTGAGAAGAGAAAGAATTTTCATTAAGACAGAAATTTAAATCAAAATGTTCAGCAATTATGTGTTAATAAATATCATAATGAATGATATCTTACCATCAAATCAGGCAAAGGGATTTTGACTTTTGTAAGCATGATCTCACAGTTATACGCACGCCTGAGCTCAATCTGCAAGGTAACGTGAACCTTCTGTCAAGAGCTCAAATTCTAGTCTTCACAAGAATTAAATGACCTTAAGCTTAAAGAAAGGTATGAGACCTTAAGTCAGGAAATCAAACAAAACCTACAAAGATAAATCACAACCAACTCATTGGTAAGAAAGAAAAAGAAATTATCATCCAGGTCCTATAATGAAAAACATTACACATACATGGCGGTCACGAGAAAATGGTGGAATACAAAACACTTATTTAAAAATTTCAATTTCTATTAATTTTTGTTCTTAAATTTAACATCTAATATTTTAATGAATTCATTAAATAAATGTTAGAATAGTTAAAGGGCTTTTCTGGGGCTTTTCATGACAAAATGAAGAAGAAAAACTACTTATATGTTTCTTTATCTGAACTAATTAGATTCAACAGATAAGTTAATGAAAAGGCATACCAGTTGAACTTTCTCAACTCTGAGGCCAGAGGCACGGCGATTTAATTTTCCTCCTTTTCCATCAGTAGTAGCTGGAGCAGCTGCGGAGAACAAAGTTTCAAGTTCTGACATGTCAAACTCTGGAGCCCTAACACCAAAAAGGGTTTAAAAGAAAAGAATAAATAATAAGCACAATTCATATAGGGCCAGATTTAAGATATTTATAACTGAAGTCAGAAAAGAGACATACCTACAAAATTCATCTAGTTTCTGTGTTTCAGCCCATAAGCTTCCTTGCATTGCCCTCGTTAATTTTAACCAATGGTAAGGTTTCAGATTGCTCCTCTTAGATTGACCTTTTGGGTTAGCTCGCGTCAGGCCACGTTCCTTTGCACCAAAAGGAGCAGAAGGTGGTCCAGGAACTGCCGGTTTTGACAATCCATTGGCAGAAAGGGGAGGTGGGGGTACAGGTGGAACATTTGTGGAGCTAGACAGAGAATTTTGGGATGCAGAACCTGGAGGAGGGGGTGGTGGTGGCGCTCTTGGTGATGGTGATGGAGTTGAACCAGGAAGGCTAGGAGGTGGAGGTGGGGGTACAGGAGGACCATTTATTGAGTTCTTAGACAAAGAATTTTGGAATGCAGAACCTGGAGGAGGGGGTGGTGGTGGTGCTAATGGTGGAGGCGGGGGAGGAGCAGGAAGGCCAGGCGTAGCAATCAATTCATTCATACTCAATGAAGAAGGAAACCCAAAGAGTGCAGGTGGAGGCGGCGGTGCAGGAGGACCTTTACCTGAAACTTTGGTTGTGGAATGTGATGTTTCAGGAAGGGAAGGGGGAAGAGGAGGACTGACCAATGGTTTCTTACCTTCATTTGTATTCTCAGGGTACTGTGTAACATTAGATGGCATCAAATTTGAAGTGTGATCGCATTGAGGAAGTGGTGGTGGTGGTGGTGGTGGCGGTGGCGGAGTAGTAGTGACAGCTGCAGGAGGAAGGGATCCAGAAGTCTTTTTCGTGGTGTTAAGAGCATCAACTGAAGTTTTTAATGGTAAAGATGGAAGCAAAGGCGATGATGATGCTGGAGGAACAGTTGTGGAACCAGGGTCTATAGAATTTAACACCTTGGAGTCTGAAGGAGGCAACGCAGAAGCTGGAGGAGATACTGTCACTGCATGAGTTACTTCTTTGATATCCACTGCTGCATGATCCTGCAACACAGATGTTATTCCAAGAGCTGATGGTGCACTATGATATCTTGAGATAGCTACAGGTGAACCTTTTAAGGAGTTAAAATAAGAAGCGGAAGCAGAAGCAGATCGAACAGCTGGACGCACCCGGGATGAAATTATTTTAGTTTGAGTGGGAAGCTGGAGGGAAACCTGCAATTCTTGAGGTTCAATTTTCGCTTTAATTGTGTTTGCTTCAACTGGCAGTTCAAGTAAGGGACTATATGGTTTCCCCTGAACTGTGGATGTGACACTCTTGGTATCACTTTCTGACAATACCATTTGCTCTTGCCCCATCTTCTCTTTCATTAAATTTCCATCCGTTAATGACTTTGATTCTAATGGTCCCACATCCTGTGTCATTGAATTGGCATCCTTAGATGGTCCAGTTGAGGACATTGACTGCTCCACATGAGCCATAGATGTTGGAACCTTGGCATCGTTTTCCACAGATGTATTTGATTCGAACAATTCAACTGGCCTTTCAGTAGAACTAGAATCTTTTGTGAGCCCAAATGAGTGAATAGTTTGGTTCCTGTGACCTGAACATTCAAGAGTCTCAATGTCATTTTCGGACAATGTCTTTGATTCCAATGGTTCAGTCTTATTTTCCATAGCAACATCCACAGACGATCCCAATGAGGACGTAGAATGTATCCCCTGAACTGCAGAAGTCAGATTGCTTGTATCACTGTGTCGCTTTGAAATAGCTGTAAACTTTTCAGATGACCCCATTAGAAAGCCACTTGTTGCAGCAGAAACCCCAGTGTCCAATCTTTCAAGAAGGATATTTGAAGCTGTGATCTGTTGGAGCACACTTGCTACTTCTTCCTTCGAATCTAGCCAATCCACATTGCTGAAAATCTCCTTGACCTTTTCAAATGCTTCAACCGGGAGGCCTTCTTTCTCCTCAATACGAGGCAGATCAAGTGAAATAACAGAAGATGAAGCATCCATATCTGAGAAAAGAACCTTCAACCAGAAATACAGTATATAACCCCCAAAAACATTAAGTTGGTTTATCACTAACCAATTACTAAAAACAGGAGAGAGTGAGAGAGATTAATACCTCCACTCTAAAATTTTTAGGGAAGTAATCTTTAGCATTCCATAGTATGTCGATTTCATCACGGTTAAGCATCAAAATATTTGATCTTATGAATGCTGTATTAAACATCACCCGAAACATCATTTCTTCGTGCTCTAAATCACTGTGCAGATGAATACACTCAAAAACGACATCACCTTGAACATGACAGTGGATGTCAATCTTAACCAGTTCACAATCAGTCTGAAACAAATATGAAAAAAAAAGTAAATAAAGAGAAATGGGGAAAACAATAAATCATTTATTAAGAACCCTGTGTAAGTAGAATATAAATAGAGGAAAATGAAGAAATAATATACTTCTTTTTTATCAGCACCAACTGATCAAATCCTGTGTAGTAAGAGAAAACAATATCCATATTCTAATCAATTTAACATAGTTTTATGTTGATTTTAACCAACTGTCTGTATGCAAATCATAATAAGAACCTCACTATATCAATTAATGCAAATATTTGTTAACTTTAAGAGGGAATTTTTAAGTTTAACCCATACAATGAAATAGCATCACAAATCATCATTGCAAAACAATTGGCATACTCTCACTTATAGTTTAGATTGGCAACCATGGATGATAATATTTCCTTACAGGTATTCTCCTATAAATAGTTCTATAGGTTTTCTTCCATTCTGCTCACGAGCAAAGATGGTCAATTTCCTGCTCAATCCATTATTCTTCCTTTAGATTGCATCAAAACCACGAAACCCACTGTCACTGTGCAACACTAACTCTTCCCCAACTTACGTAGAACATAAAACAATTAAAAAAGATCCTGCTTAAAATGAATTAACAAATATATAATTTTATTTAAATAATTTTGGGTAATCACTGACTTCAGCTAGCACAGTAACTTTAAATAAAAATTGCCTTATTTAAAATAAATGTTCAGTTGGATTACCGTATGTTTTTATATATGTTGGCTTGTCTTTCTGTGTTTATGTATACACTAATTCATTACAGGAATTCCACAGCACTGATTATGGTTGATATTGAGATAATTAAACAAATAATGGAAGGAACATCTCAATATAGGTAGTAAGAACAAAACAAAGGGCGTTAAAAAGCATACTAAATTAGAGTAAAAGGACTTAGGTACCACCTGCTTACAATAGCGAACAAGTTTGCTCCTTTTTGGAGTTGAAAAGAGAACTTTGGGAGTTCGATCTGCAGGAATAAAAGGGTCTTGTCCATATATTCTAAATATAGGACGGCAGCCACCCTCTCCACCCATGTTAGGAATGAGTCTTATAATTACACAGTCCAAAGTAAGTGCCCTATCAAGAGGAGGCCATTCTGAACCAACATTTCTTCTTGATATATACTGAAGATATCTCAATTGTGAAGGTAAAGGATTCAATGGTGACATCAACTGCAGAAGTTCCCGAGGAGCTTGCTTGTATATCATGTCTAGTGTTTTCTGCTCCCCTGTAAACATCTTTCTATAAATCAAGAGTGCAGCCAGCATAAATGCTAATAACGGCCACCCACCTCGTTCACAATGCATCAAGACAACATTTTGTTGCCCAAGTTGAAGCCAGTTTTCACCTGATCTCAAGAAATGATGGATCATCTCCATGGTAAGCAACGGACAACCTTCATACTGTCGAGGATAGTCTATCACAGTCATATCATAGTCGCACAAAATGTTTGAAATCTGGCTTTGGCTGTCTCCCTCCCGCATGTTGAACACCATAAATGAAGCATCAGGGAAGTGACCACGAAGTTGCCCAATTATTCCTCCTATATACACTCTATATTCTTCTTCTTCCATAACATCCGTGGTAAAGCAGTAATCAAAGACTACACGTGCAATGACACAATAATCACAATCACACATATGAATAACAAAAAAGATTCTTTATGATGAAGAAATGCATCAATTACCAAGTAAAATGACATGTCACACATATAAGCAAAGTAGTGAGTGCCTAAAATCAGAAGACCAAAATTCTAAGAGATTATAAAATTCTTAAGAAATTATAGCACGATTTAATTCTCCAGAAAAAAAAAAAAAAAACTGAGTTTTTCATGTCAACACTACGGAGGTTCTTCCCATTACCTCCATTCCTTCCACAAATGATATGTATCTCCAGAAGATAAAACATCCATTCAGCTAAGTCACAAACAAGATGTCAACATCCTATTGACCGACTAACTTTTAGAGTGGAATGATGCATTGTGTAACATGAAAATGTAGAAAAGTCACAAGATCCTAACTGTTCACTCTATATCAGCAAAATAGGTCTCATACCACAACCCACTGACACGAAATGCATAAAGATAAAATATTTGCACTCAACAGAAACCAACATTGTTCACATTATACTAATCCCACTATTCGCTTTAAATATGCAAAGCAAGCCTTACATAACCCAATCCTCCACTCACACAAAATGCAAAAGGATGAAATATTTGCACCCTACAGAACCCAACATTGTTCGCATTACACTATTCTTATTAGTCACTTTAAATCTGCAAAACAGGCCTTACATACCACAACCACCACTAACACAAAATGCATAAAGATGAAACATTTGAACTCAACAGAAGCCAACAATGTACACGTTATGATTTTCCCATTATTCACTTCAAATCTGCTAAAAAACCTTACATACCACAACCCCCCACCAAGGCAAAATGCATAAGGATGGTATATTTGCACCGAAAAGAAACCAACACTGTTCACTTCCACCAGAACCAATGAGTTCACAGAAAATGAGGCAACAGGAAGCGTACCATAAACCCTTTCAGTGATTTCTAGAAGCCCATCTGGGGGCTTCTTATAGAAGAACTTGCGGAACAATGCCATTGTGTGGAAGATCCAAGAGGGTCACCCTGACAGGTAGGACACCTATACCTGCCCTAATTCAACCCACATTGCATCCAAGCTCAAATTTTTTAGATCCCCCACCAAATAGAAATAAATTGCAATCGTAATCATGAAGACAGTATTGGTGTTGGCATTGAAGGGAGTGTGTATTCAGGAATCAGAGGCCTAGATTTTTGCTGGGTCTTTAAGAAACACTTTTTCTGGAAATGTCCTTGTCTTCACATGCACACTATATCTATCTGATGGAAAGAGAAAGAAAGAAAGAAGGGAAACTTAGCTTTCAATCAAAAAAGACAAAGTCTTTATCATATGAGGGGAATGGAAAGTGGGTGGTAGGAATCTAACCTCAATCCTCAGTTCCATAATATGTCATATTCAAAGGGAAAGAGTTAAACAATAGATATGGTTAGTTGTTGTTAGAAAAATAAGAACTTTAGAAGAACAATTTGGATCCGAGGTTTCTCTCTCCAACGCAATCTGTGTTTCTCTGTCGTATCTTAACATTTTGTTTTGTGAGAATGAACACATGTGTATGTGGTCAATTGTGATGATGATGTGCCCATATATGTTTTTTTATTTTTTATTTTTTATTTTTTATTTTCTCTCCACTTATACCCTTTATGGTTAAGGACAAGAAAAAACACATAGGAGAAGAACGGTAGTGAGTTGTGATCATTTGGTTTTTCCCACTTCAAATAGAAAATATTGGCACGAGACAACCAACCATGCTTACAAATATCAAACTAACACATCCTAGGATTATGGTTTAATACTTTGTTTTATTCTATCTACAAATTTCTCTCTAATTCCTCTTTTACTAAAATATTAAGAGAAAATTATATTATCATCTCTTGAAACTTCTTAAAGTTACACATAATATTTCTATTTTCTTAAGGTTATATCAATCACTCTGTATGTGTATGAATGTATAAAGAATGTTGTTAAAACAATTGAAAGATTTGTGTGGGTCTCCACGATGAGTATTATGAAATTCAAATTAAAAAGTGACAGACAAGTATAATTCACTCAAATATTAAAGTTTTATCTACCAAAATTAATAAGAAAGATGGTTAAAATTTGAAAAAACTAGCTAGAAATTAAAAATTGATAAGCTACTTTATTAAATTATGAGAGTTTGGTGAATTAATAAAGTAGGTTCAAAATGTAAGATAGAATTAGATATGTTTATACAATATTTTACATAAACTTTTTTTTGATAAAATATATTTTGAGAGTATTTCTAATTTTTAATTAATTTAAAATCTTATAAAATAGTATTCATTCAAAAATTATTTTAATTATATTCATGTTACTTACAATTGTTATTTTTTTCATAATGTATATTTATTATTAACCCTATACAATATTTCTATTTAAATTTAAAATAAATTATAAAAAAGTATTTTTTAAATAGATATAAGATGTATAAAATAATGAAAAAATATAGTTAAAAT
>Ga0123341_1001699_pt1 | contig 17074 bp, 7 predicted proteins | sample Turbeapinknodule_FD_89959 | JGI IMG/M metagenome (GOLD analysis project Ga0123341, IMG submission 89959) | Root nodule microbial communities of legume samples collected from Mexico - Turtle bean Mexico pink nodule | ecosystem: Host-associated > Plants > Roots > Nodule | place: Mexico: Nepantla...
TAAATTCATCAATTAAATATATAAAATTAGATACATATAAAATGACAAAGAAAATATTTTAAAATTTTTAGTGTTATCATTAATGTTACATCCGAATTAATATAAATATACTATTGCATCATCTTTCACTTTGACCATCTCATCATCTTCAGATCAATGACTATCTTGTTTTTATCTTCTCTTTGTATTTCCTTGGATTAATGACTTTTACATCTTCCTATCTAAAAAAATCGAGTAACAAAATAGAAACATGTAAATAAGCTTAATAAAACATTTATCTCCTTTTAGTTTTAAAGGCTTACAAAAAAAAAATTTGAAAACAAAAAAGAAATAGTGAATGATTAATGTTTATTAAACAATCATTTTAGTGCTTGTGATAAAAAAACAATTGAGTCTTTAATAAAAAGAAATAAACAACAATGTCATGTGATATAAACAAAAAGTCTTAGGTTTACCATTGTAGTGTCTTATGAAAAAGACATTGTGAATCTTACTCATTTGAGAGTGGAGGAAACAAATTGAGTTGGGGAATTGAAGAAGAGATCGCGTTGAACGAAGAGCCAAACTTTATGCGTTTGATGACGACAACTGCAAACCAATACAAAAACTATATATGTTGGAGATCTCACATCGATTAGAGATAAAGACATTTCATTGCATATAAGTGGATGCAAACCTCACCTTATGAGCCGGTTTTATGAGGTTGAGTTAGACTTAAAACCCACTTCTTAACAATATAAAAAAAGGTAATGCATGTAGAGAAAATTGAACAATTGGAACAAAACTAGAAAAAAATTAGGATAAGAGTACATATCTACAATCAACATAAAAGAGAGAAGGGAAGTGAGAATGGAAGGTGTGTCTCATAAAGAAAATGTTGTGAGGGAGTGAGGTTTGAGATAATTAAGAGAGAGAGAAGTGAGAAATTTTTGATAGAAAGTAAAGTAAGAAATTTTTGATAAAGAAAAAAGTGAGAAGTTGTTAAGAAAGTTACTTTTAATTTTTTGAATATAAAATTATTAAAAAATAAAAGTGAATACTATAAAAAAAAAAGAAATGATAAAAAAATTCCAAAATAACAATAAAATGATAAAAAATTTCTTATTATATATTTTAAAATAATAAAACAAATTATTGATATACTTACAAAATGGAAAAAGTGAATATGTATAACAAAAAACCGATTAAGAGGAGAATCGTCCTTCTATATAGGCATAGATTCCAATTACTAATTCTTTCAGTTTTACTTGTTTTGAAAACTTATTCTTAAAGGCAGTTGTTGAAAATAATTATTTAAAAAGTAAAAACGAAAACTATTGAAGTCTTTTTATCGTCAAATTATTCTCGGGGTGTTCAACAAGATCTGCATAGCTGTGTGATGGAAAAGAAGAATGTAAGAGAGTATTTTATTGCTTGCCAGCAGTGCCACCCAAACGAAGTATGGAATATAGGAGTGAGCGAGAGTTTTTATGCCCTTGCATTATTGAAAGGTTGTTTGTTGAGATTTCACTGAATCAACTAAGAACTGCTGCAAACACAGAGTAACGTTCCATTGAATATTTTATGACGGTACGGTTCGTATTATTCACAGGCCATTCTTCATTTTCACGCGTGAACTCCGAAGAATCCAATCTCATGGCATTGCATCAGTCAGTGCTCACTTGCCACTTTTGATTTGTGCCACAAGTTAGTTATTCGTCTCTTTCAACCATTATTTCAATACTTCTGCTTCCTGCATCGTATGTCAAAACTTACTTTGTATTAACTAAATATATTCAATTTTTTTTGTCATTGTCGTTTCCAAAAGTGAAGGTTCTGATTTGTCGTGAAAAAAGAGGTTCTGATTCTCGTGCTGTTGTGGCTATTAAGTGGACTGAATCAAACTGAACTGCTTTCCACTACAGGAAGTGTTGCGTTTCCTTTTTCCTGGATCAACTGATAACACGAAAAGACTTCTATTAGAAATTGGAAAAAAGCTGACTCAACAATCTTGGAAATGAGAAAACAAAAAGTGAAAGAGAATATAACTTAGGCGCGTAAACTGTATACTGCACTTAAATCGTGAAACGAAATTTCCTCGAAGGAGGGAAGCGATGCGTGTATATATTCTATTAATGAGGGGTGATCCTTTTACATGAGGTGGAAATCTCGTGAACGGAAATGGAAATTAATTTAATTGTTGTTTTATACGCTCTTGCGTTATTTATTGAGAATAATAGAGTTCGTTTTTTTCTCTGAAGGGTTTCAGGTTGCGGCGGAAGAGAAAGAGGAAGACGAGGAAGAAGACGAGAATATAGCTATCGGCCAGACTACTAATATAGTCTCTTTATTTTCCCGGTAAGTCCACGGGCTACTATGCTTATTGCTACATAGGAAATTCATACACATTATGACTATGTAAGCCTAATTTAATGGTGCATATAGAGAGAGATGTTTTAGGGGTCTTAGTTTCTAGAGATACGTGTTTTACTTTGTAATTGAAAGTGATTGATTTGAATTTAGGGGTCAGTGATAAGTGAACTGTGACTTTGAATTATTAAGAAACGACAAATATCAGTTGAAATTTCAAAGGTGGAGACTTGAACTGCTTTCTTCTCTTTTGTCGAACATGCTTTGGATTGGAGTGCTTAATTCTGAAGTAGAAAGACTGAATTTAGGTTTTTTTGTGATACGGTGATGTTTGTTCCGAGAGTGGAAGAATGGTTGTTAATAAACGGTTATTAGCGATATACTGTGAAGTAGTAGTAAGGCATATTAGGTAGTGACGGTGTCATCTTTCCTGCGACAGTTTTCGGAAGCATGAGTTTCTCCAAGGGTTCTCCTGGCAGCCAGACGCCGGGTGATATTGAGGCTGGGTCTCCCACTGGCTGGTCTGATGATTTTGATGGAGACTTTTCTGCTGATCCATTTGATCTTACGAGAACAAAGAATGCTCCGGTTCAACGCCTCAGGCGCTGGAGGGTATGTGTAGACATTATTTCTAATTCCCTCTATTGCTGTTGCTATGTTTTGTCATTATTTTCAATAATACGACTAATACATTTTGTCTGCTTTTGAATTTGTACTGAATAAATATATTATTCCCCGTGGGCATGAGTTACTGTTTCAATGAAGCCGGTTAAAACTATTTGTGGTTTTTACCTGTCCAATAATATTGTAGGGGTTGGGCATTTCTTGGTTTCCCTAGTAAGGATATTGATGTCTTGTCTTGTAGGATTTTGGTGCCGCCCCCTACATGGGTGAGGAGGGGATCCACTTGTTGAACCAATATGTTTTACCAAACTTTACTGTGAACATATTTGGTTAAATTTCCCCATAAACACTTTTAGGAGAAGAAAATTAGAAGGAAAGATGAAATAAACTTCTCCATAAAAAAGTTAATTTATGTATGAATTAAAAGTCATCAAATAGAAAAATTAATATGAAATAATTTTTACAGATTTGCTTATGCACGAGTTAATTTTAGTTTCTAGGGAAACTCATTTCGTTGTTAATTCTTATTTTTCTACTTTGGAAGATTAAAAAGTTTTCTCAAACAAACTCTATATGGTTGATGCAAACATAAAGAGATATAGAGAGGGAGAGAGAGTGCTTCCTATCATTTTAATAGTCAATAAAATCTAAATTAAGACCAGCAGAGGGGGAATGAATCCTCTCAGTCAGTCATGTGTTTGGGCCATGCGAAGAGAGACAAAGACATGGAGAAAATAGGGCCTCATTGGGGTGTTGTTTAGGGTCTATTGAACTCACATGAGAAGATCCATTCCCTATGAAGTGAGAGCAGGGGCTAGGCGAATACTGGATTGACTGTATGGTTTCAAGAAGACATGTTTAAAAAGATAAGTGGCTCAAAAGATACCAAGTTCACGTACTGACTGATTGGTTATAGCAATATAAATTTGAATTTTGTTTCATTTAAAGGTCTATATGGACATTTTTTTTCTCTGCCAATACAAAATTTTAGCATTCATGTACCTACCTGTACTCATTGAGGATATTCGAACGTGTAATAGTTTAATATTAGTACTCATCTTCTGTCAAACACAAGTACCTTTTCTGTTGTGGAGTTTAGGACAAGTTTATACAACCTGTTTCTTATAAATTTTACCCGTTGAGTAAGAGGTCCAAATTTATAGTATTTTGAAGTATGGAGACTAAACAAGGTTCTGTTTAAGGAGAGGACTGATAAAAATATATAATATTAAAGACAAGGAGCGGAGTGAAGTTTTGTTGCCAAAGACTCAACATTTTTAACAACGGATCTTTAGTAGACTATTAGAGTATTAAAGACAACACAGTACACATTCCAATTAGCACAGTTTTGGGATCTTCAGTACTGTTTTGAACATCTTGTGAATCTCTTCCAAAACACTGTACTCCAAAGGATTTCATTGGAAGTATTACTTTGAATACCTTTCTATACTTGCAAATAACATATTTGAGATATTGTCAGGACTACCTGCGGGAGTCCAGGATTCTCACTATCTACAAACGGCAACATCAAAAAGCTCAGTTCTTAATCCTTCTAGAGAAGCTCGGTAGTGAGGATTTAACCCCACCTCATAAGTTTGGGAAAAAGTACTTGACAGGCTGGCTGAAAGGCCTGCTTTGAGCCTTTTGATATGTTCACAGTCCCCAGCTATGCTTGGTAACATAATATTTTGATTATATGTATGGAGTCAAAAAGGGAAGACATAATATTTTGATTATATGTTTGCTGGACGCCAGATAGTGAGGGCAATAGTCAATTTGGAAGCTACAGTAGGATCAGTCCATATGTTTCTTGTAAAGGTCATTGAAGTATAATATGCTTACACCCTTATTGCGAGATCCAGTTTCAGAAAATTTTGGTTTAATTCATTTTGATCTGAAGTACCTTCCTTGTATTTCCAAAATGCTAATCTTTTGTTAGGTGTACAGTTTAAAGAACACTTGGATTGGATTTAGGGATTTGAGATTCAGTTAGGGTAATAAATTTGGACTCTAAAAGACAATGCAAATTGCAGGGTTTAATTTTTATTAATGGGACAAAAGCAAGGAGAGATTTAATGTAACATTTTAAATGTTAAGTGAGTTGATGGATGCCATTAGTAGTTGCAAATAAAGCAAGAATGAAACTGGAGACCAGAATATTAGAGTGATGGGTATTTATTGGGAAGACAAAAAGAAAGCAATAAACTTGACTATCAACTCTTCTAATTTAATTTTCAATTCTTCTGACTTTTGAAATTTTCAGATGTTACAGGAAGTAAAGAAATCATTCAATTACTAGAAAAGTTTATATTTTCATATGGGAAAAAAGTTCTGTTTGTGACAAGAAAATAAGTACTACTTTCACTACAGTTCTGGTAGTTTGTTCCTAATAGACACTTAATGATTGTCTTTTTAATGCTAGTTTGAACATTCAAGATATATATTATATTTGCAATGGCTCTTTTTGAAGTTGCAACTGCTCTCTTGCAAAATAAACCGCTTTTTCCAAAACTGTCTCAAGACATAATACAGCGCATTTCTTGATCTTGCATCAGGGACTTGAAGCCACCTCCGTTTACTATTTCTTCAGTATCAGAGTCCTATTTTATAATAATTGCGTTAACATCAATTGCTACTTGTTTCTGAGTATTTTTGACATGCATTTATATTTTATCTTTGGGAGACTATGTTTTTTTGATTGACGAAACAAATAATTCATTTGGTGTTTTAGCAAGCGGCGCTTGTCCTCAATGCTTCTCGTCGATTTTGTTACACCTTGGACTTAAAGAAAGAAGAAGAGAAGGAGAGAGTACTAAGAATTATTATAGTGCATACACGGGCCATTCAGGTTCGGTTCTTCAATTGACTTTCTTTATTATTCTCATGTTACACGTGTTAAGTGAACTAATTAATTAATTTACTCTATTAGGCTGCATATCGGTTCAAGGAAGCTGGGCAAATGAATGGTGCGTCACTAGATTGTTTTCACTATTATGTGTAAAAATTGTAGTACACTAGTTAGAACTTACTCTCGTCTCCTATATTGTTAGAAACTCATTTGTTGTTCTGCAATTTATAAAGTTTACTTTCAATATTTTTACTTATCTTCTGTATCTTTTTCTTTGATTTCTTATTCTGCTAATCTGCATCTGAGTTCACTACTTTGGTCTGTTTAGCCATGAAGGTTGAGAGTTCTAGTAGTTTGTGAACAAAATTGATTGGTGTTTTTTGTACCTTTGTACTACTTTTGCTCATAAAGAAAGGTTGCTTTAGTCTGGTGTACTATCACCTGATTAGCTGCATATTGACATGGAAATAGTCTGAAATAATATGTGCCTGGCATCACTGATCTCCTTTGATAAGCCCTGCTAATGTTAATGACCTAATATTCATGTCAGTTGCTACATGTGTCTGAAAAACCTGTAGCATAGAAGTCAAGTATTTGACATAGCTGATTTTTACTGATAATCGTTCCAAGTTTTGTGTCTGACATGTTTAATGTGATCCAATTATCCTTTTAGCAGATCAACTTCCTTGCAATGTCAATTGTAATTTTATGACTTGTCCATTCCCTTTTATATAGTTTTGTTACTATACATTTGCTTGCTATTTTCAGCATAAGTAATGTTCAAGAATTACTGTTACAGAGATTTTTAATGGTCTTACCAATTTATGATTATAAAAAGTGTCTGTATTATTGCCTTAATTCTAAACTGTTTCTAGTATATATCCAATTATTTTTTGTGATTATCAAGCCTTGGACGTATTTATCATTTGGGGGATTCTAGTGCTATCCTATTTTATAATGATAAAAGGTGTTTATAGGATTATCTTAATTCTAAAATACCAAAGTTGAAAATGCTTTGGTGTGCTGAGGCTTGATGCTCCCTAGATATTTGTTAAATCATTTTTACAGTGAGTTGGCCTGGTATATTAAAAGTGTAGACAGTATTTTCTTTCCAATATCAATGCTCAGTGCTTTTAACTGTTAGGACTACGAACTATAAAACCTCATTCAAGCTCCACTGGAGAATTTTCACCTCATTCAAGCTCCACTGGAGAATTTTCAATTGGACAAGAACAACTTTCTTCAATTTCAAGGAATCGTGATACTACTGCTCTGTGGGAAAATGAAGGGGTAAGTGTAATGAGAATGAAATCTCTAATTATATTGATTAGTGTCATCATATTCACGTGATTTTTCTGAATTCTCTTTATAAGGTTGTAGGGTTATCAAATCTGAATTCTCTTTATAAGGTTGTAGGGTTATCAAATCTGAATTCTCTTTATAAGGTTGTAGGGTTATCAAATTTATTGAAAACCAATTTAGAGAAGGGCATTCGAGGTGATGATGACGACTTGGTAATACGGAGGAATGCATTTGGCTCCAACAACTACCCTCGAAAGACCGGAAGAAGATTTTTGGTAAATTTTGGTGCACATTAATCATTTGAAAACCTCTTTTTATTGGAGGGTTATTGTACTGATGTCGTTTTTGTTGCTTTAGATGTTTATGTGGGATGCTTGCAAGGATCTGACCTTGATTATTCTAATGGTAGCCGCAATGGCTTCATTAGCACTGGGGATAAAATCTGAGGTGAGATTGGTTGAGAAAGTTGTGATACAATTCCGTGTTCTTATGTGATAATAAAAAAAAATCCTTTCAGTAGTTTGTCTTTTTACGTAGAGTAGATAGTCTGATTCCAAACTTATGCTATTTTTTATAAAAATGTGCATGGAAATATTAACGTCCTGTACTTTCACAGTCACTAATTGCTGCAGTTTTCACCCTTCACTAACTCAGCCCACACACAAATTAATCCTTCCACTGTGTGCTGTTATATTTCCCCTTTCATTGTAATTCTGCCTTATTGGTATTCTTTGATAGTGTCAGTTGCATGCTAGATAGTTTTTCTTTCCCTTTTGTTTAATCTCTATATAGATTTCTGGTGTACAACCCTTCTGTTAGCTTAGTAGCTCTCAGACTAGTACCATGATATCATCTATATACCAGGCTCATCTGCTTTTTATTTGACTAATGTAATGTTCTACCAACAAAAAAATCATTTGACCTTTAGTGTTCCTTTTTTCATTCCTTCATAATTCAGTATTAGGATTATGTTTTTGTTAATGCGAAGAATTAGGTTCATCTTCAGAATTAATTATTTCAGGGTATCCAGGAAGGTTGGTATGACGGGGGAAGCATTGCTTTTGCAGTTATTCTTGTTATTCTTGTTACAGGTATTAATATTTTCATAGTTTATAATGCATCATGATCAAAGCATTAAGATTCCGCTTCTGAATTTTTGATTGAATATAAATGGATTTGGTGTAGACACAATTCCATTATCAACTTTGTCATTGTTATCATAATAATTGTGCATTTAATAATACTCCCCTTTGATGGGCAAAACATCCTCATTTGTTTCTCCATTTTTGTAGCTATAAGTGATTATAAGCAGTCTCTTCAGTTTCAAGATCTAAATGAGCACAAGAGAAACATACGTTTGGAGGTATGTTTTTTGGCTTAGATATACTTTGTCATTATTACTAACTACTATACTGTTATCATCATATATCTTCAATTTTATGTTTTGATTTGTGTTGAGTAGGTCACTCGAGATGGTAGAAGAGTTGAGATCTCCATATATGATGTTGTTGTTGGTGATGTTATACCCCTTAACATTGGTAACCAGGTATTTCTTTTGCCTTTTTTGCATAGTCACACCTAATAGTTTCATTTCTTGTTATTTAGTTCTTAATTTATCTTTTCTAGGTCCCCGCTGATGGAGTTTTGATTACTGGTCACTCTCTTGCAATTGATGAATCAAGTATGACCGGGGAGAGCAAAATTGTTAGTGTTTATTTCTATCTTGTGGAGAATCAGTTTAACTACTGCTCGCTTTTCCTAAGTGGTTAATAATATTTTTCAGGTCGAAAAAAATTCTAATGATCCTTTTCTGATTTCTGGTTGTAAAGTTGCAGATGGCAATGGAACTATGCTGGTAAATTTTGGACTTGCGTTTTCCCTTCTATTTTTCTCTATTGTCCTGTCTTGATTTTATTTACAAAAGTAAGGAGTTTCCAAGGGGTTGTTGATATAATTAATAAATAACCTATAATTGGACATTAACCCTTGTAGCTTAGATGGGAATTGTCCCAAGGGCCAAAAAAACATGTAAAAAACCATTTTGGTCTTTGAAAGGTTTGAGGTTGATCATACTAGTCCTTGAAATATGAAAAATGGATCGATTTAGTCCTTTTTTTGACATCAATTTAATTTTTAAAAAGAACTAAATTGATTGACATTTTCATCTTTAAGGAATAATAATAACTTCAAATCTTTCGTAAACTAAAATGTTGTTTTACCAAAATGCTAGAAGCTTTTCCTAGTTGGATCTGTAAGGAAGTTTTCATTTTTTTTTGGAGAAAGTCACTCTGAGATGTCAATTATTCATTTAGTGGATACTGTTCAGGAAGGGATTCTGGCTACTGTTTGACTTTTGAAAACAACAGGCAGAGGGAAATTAGATTGGTGAAGTATTGATTAAATGGAACTGAACTTCTTTCAATAATTCAATATATGAAATTGATTGTATTTTTTTTTTCTTGCCCACCTATTTTATTGATTAAACAATTTTTTTTCTGATGTTTCTTTTTTGTTGGTTGGTTTCCTTCCTCAGGTAACGGCTGTTGGTATTAATACGGAATGGGGGCTTCTAATGTCTAGCATTTCAGAAGACAATGGTGAAGAAACTCCTTTGCAGGTCCCTTTTTTACATGCAGTTTGTTTTTCGATTTTGCTTCCAATATTACGTTTACCTATATAAAGTTCTCAATATAGGTACGCTTAAATGGTCTCGCCACCTTAATTGGTATTGTTGGACTCTCTGTGGCTGTTATTGTTCTGATAGTGCTGCTGGCCAGGTTTCTATATGTTTCTTTTTCTTTCTATCTATGCTTTGTTTTAACATTCTTGGAATTTCACATCAACCTACTTAAAATTTAAACGCGTGGCTTGTTTACTGCTAACTCATTTGGTTAACTGTCAAAATTTGAAAGCACGGGAAAGTTGCTATTTATTGAGTTAATTATTGAAATTGGTTATTTTCCATATATTGAAAGTTTAAGCATGTTAATTGTCGACCCTGAAAGGGCAGGACTATACGCCAAACAGTCAAAGTTGAATTGGATACCTTGCCCTTTAACCTAGTTTTATTTTTTAAACTTTTTTATATTTTTTACTCATGCCTTAAATGGCCACCTATAAACACAGGTATTTCTCTGGGCATACTAGAAACCCAGATGGAAGTGTTCAATTTATAGCGGGCAAAACCAAAGTTGGTGATGCTTTTGATGGAGTAATCAAGATATTCACCATTGCGGTATGTGCATTAATTACTAAAATAGCCGATTGTATATGATTCATAAGATAAATATTCATATCCTTTCACAGACTTTAATGTTAATAACTATATGGTGATTGTAATGTGTTGAATATGTAGGTCACCATTGTAGTGGTTGCAGTGCCTGAAGGGTTGCCTTTAGCAGTTACCTTAACGTAAGTTTGGTAAATTTTATCTCAATTTTACCTAGTTTTGATGGATATGTGGGAACATTAACAGTACTGTAATATGATTTATAGATTTTATCCTTTGTTCTTTTAATGATTGTACCAAATATTGGTCCAGTGTAGATTTTCTGTTGTTTCATGATATTTTTCTATCTTATGACTTTTTTTTTAGTTTTAATATTATTTTCTTATTATTATACGATGCTTTTATTATCTCTATTGTATCCATTTTACATTGTCAATATTTTCTTTCATATTTCTATGACTTGTTACTCTCTCTTTCTATCTCTGAATCTTATTTCTCTCTTCTAACACTGTTTCCCATAAACTATTTTGCAGACTTGCCTACTCAATGAAAAAAATGATGGCAGATAAAGCTTTGGTATGCCAATTTTTGTTTGTGCTATTGAATTTTGGTGTATCTATTTGAAAACGCTGTATAATATAATACATTGAATTGCAGGTGAGGAGGCTCTCCGCCTGTGAGACAATGGGCTCAGCCACAACCATTTGTAGTGATAAGACTGGAACATTGACTATGAATCAGGTTAGTTGTGATTCAGTGTTTAAATCTTATTTATAGTATTTATTCTAGGTCGCACATACTTGTTGGAGAGCACTTGTTGCAATATTTTTATTCTATTGTGGCATATCTGTTTCCCAGCTTATGTGAAGTAGCAAACATATCAACATGTAAGATTAGGAGTTAAGAATAACTAATTAAACTAACACAACGAATAAGCTATAAAGTATGTGTGTGTGAGGGTTGACCAATAGCTATTTATTTTGGTTGAATATTTCAAAGTAGTTTACGATGAAAATAATGATGTGTCCAGCAAATTTTAATTTCACCAAAATTCTGAGATAGATGACTGTGGTTGAGGCTTGCATTGGTGGGAAGAAGATCATTCCTCCTGATGATTCACAACAATTCTCTGCTATGCTACGCTCTTTGCTGATTGAAGGTGTTGCACAGAACACTAATGGAAGTGTTTATGTCCCTGAGGTATGATAGAAAGGTTTTACTTTGTTCAGTTCCCCCCAATAATAATTTCATAATTGACTGGTTCTACTACTTTATGAATAATTCTATTCGTAACAGGGTGGTAATGATGTTGAGATTTCTGGATCACCAACCGAAAAGGCAATTTTAGACTGGGGAATTAAGGTCTGCTTTGAACTTTAAATTTGGACTTCATTTTAATGAGCTTTATGCAACTAGTTATGATGACTGTTCAATCAAATTTCAGCTTGGGATGCGTTTTGATGCTGCCAGATCAGAATCATCAATTATCCATGTCTTCCCCTTTAATTCAGAGAAAAAGCGAGGAGGAGTTGCAATACAGATGGTAATACTTTATTGGCATTTTAATTCAAACGTGTATTTTTTTTGGTTCTGTTCTAAACTGATATGTTATTAGGGAGCTAATATATTATATGGTGATGTCTATATGTTGTTTTTCACCCAGACCTATCTTTAATAATTTTTATACGTTTCCGCAGCCTGACTCTGAAATCCATATACATTGGAAAGGTGCTGCTGAGATAGTCCTTGCTTGCTGTACAGGGTATATTGATGTTAATGATCAGTTGGTAGAGATGGATGAAGAGAAGGTTTGAGTAATTAGTTAAATATTTAGATCAATCGTTAAGCAAAGGCATTGGTTTTTCCTCCCGATTAAATTTTTCCTGTTTGGAAATCTTATTTGATTACAATTTTTCCCTATCTTTTATCATAACATACTCTAGTGAAACAAAAGCTAATACAACTATTAGATGAACTGTTGGATGACATTTAATACTTGTTTTTGACTGATTTTGATAACAATTTTCCTGGCGCGCAGATGTCACAATTTAAAAAAGCTATTGAAGATATGGCTGCTGATAGTCTACGCTGTGTTGCAATTGCATATAGATCATATGAAATGGAGAATGTTCCAACTAGTGAAGAACTTGCTCACTGGTCATTACCAGACAATGATCTTTTTTTATTGGCTATTATTGGCCTGAAGGTAATATTACCTCTAAAAATTAGATTGTCATGGAGTTGAGAACCCACGAATGAGAGAGTTGACAAATAGAATGAAAGAAAGAATGGAAAGGAGCTGTTATTCATAACTTGAAAAATGCGAAATTCTCCTTCCAAGGGGTTCCCCTTTCATAATATAGCTACTGCTCAGTTCATAAACGTTATCTTCTCAGCACGATCCTCTTCCCTTGCATTTCCCTATCTATTTTTTCACTAACTTATGTAACTGTCAAAACTAGATATTTCGTCTGTCCTCCCCTTATTCTACCGAGTAAATACCCTTCAGTCATAATGCATTGTCATCTTTGTTTTGTTTCCAGTATTATAACATCTTGATTGTATTCTTGACTTACATGTTATTGCTCACATATTTTCTTTTTAGTTTTGTGTTGAATGTTGGTAGCGCTATTATTTATAATTTGCTCAATTTGTCATTCTTTCTCTGGCATATCTTGTTTAGAGTCTATAGTCATTCTTCAAGGGCCTATACTTTGTTGCATGACTTCCAGACATTAATTTCTATTATTTATGTTCTTACAATTTGTTTTTTTGCCAATTATGTGTTGAAATGCAGGATCCTTGTCGACCTGGGGTCAAAGATGCAGTGCAGCTTTGCCAAAAGGCTGGGGTTCAGGTATATTTATACATGCTTTTGATGTTGAAAGTCATTTTGTTCTATTAAGAGGCTTAGGTCATTGAGGCAGTTATTACATGTTATAGGACTCTATTTGTACTGCTAAGTGGCCAATGTTTCACCCACTGATGATTTTTATTGCGACAATGATTTATTTACGAAAAAAATAAAAATAAAATTCATTCCTCCCAATAGATTATGTGAAAACCATTTAGTTTTACCAAAAGTAATCTATTCTAAAGGGGTATTTCTAAGAGCTTATTTCAATAATCTTCATGGAGTAAGTAAAAACAAGCTCTTTTTAGCTTCTTTTAGCTAGTTTCACAGTCAAGCTGATGAATAGGCTCTCATTTGATAAGATTTTATTGAATACGTGCTTATTTAAGCTACTTACCCAAACTTGCCCTAAATTCAGTGGCATTAACTCTTCATTTTGTCAAAGCTACTCCTCATGAATCTTTTGAAAATTGAAACTTCAAAACAGTTTCACAAGAGGATAGTCAAGTCACTCTCCCTTTAGTCAAAGCTGCTCCTCATGTGTTTTGTGAAAATTGAAACCCCAAATAGTTTACTATGCCTTATGGAGTTTTTTGCATGCTCCTCTTGACATTTCTACTATAGGTCAAGGTTCTCTGTTTCTCACAATAAGAGTTACTATTAGTAAGCATGATATATACTATAATCCTCTACAGTTCTGATTGTCTAACATGCTTGGATTCCTCATATGAAGGAACCTTGGTTGACATCAGGGGCCTTAGGCTGCGCTACATGCTCTAGGGAAATATGAAATTCAGACTTAGGGCATAATCCATCTCGAGAGTTCCTTAACTTTCTTATTGTTCCTTTCCAATTAGTCCGCTTTTTCAGGACCATCACTCATAATTGTTATCACCTACCCAATAATGTCTTCAATTTGACAATCCAAATTTTAATTCTGTTAAACTACATATAAGCTACCAGTGAACTACCAACCTAATCCAGAAATACAATTCCCCTTCTTTTTGTGACTCTGAGCTGATTGCTGGTAGAAATTGCTAGTAGGGTAAGTATGGCCTGACAGCACTGATGGAGTCATCATATTTCAGTTGCAACAATGACTTTTTCCTGTATTCCAGTTATATATCAGATTTTTATATGAACAGGAGGTATAAAACTGCTTTTGATAGCATCTTTGTGAAGATAAGACCGAATGATTTTATTCAATCTTTGCACCGCAACTATTATTATTAATTGTGCAATTTTAACTTGTTTAATCAATCAAGAAAAACTACATTATAATGTAGTCTTAGTACATACTGTTGATTATATTTAGGTAGTTGCATAGTTAAGAATAATGTGCTCTTACTACAAAAGGCTTAACCTGAAAACTGGGAAGGGGGGGAGGCGCTGATACATTAACTGTTAGATAGAAGCAAAAGGAAGGATTTAAGATGCCTATGAGTACCTCACGATATCATTTTTTTTAATATTTAAAACCATATCGTTGCTTTTGATATGACAAAAACACGTTGGTCAATTTTTCTATTATAGGTTTATCTAAACTTCCTTATCCTGCAAAATGAACACTGTTTCAGAAATGCAGTATGCAAGGCTTGTGCAGTTTTCTACTTATGAAAAGTACTAATTTGCTTGTTTTGGATCTTTAATCCCAGGTAAAAATGGTCACCGGTGACAATGTTAAAACCGCAAAAGCAATTGCTGTGGAATGTGGAATTCTTGGTTCAATCTCTGAAGCTACAGAGCCAATCATCATTGAAGGAAAAAGATTTCGTGCCTTGACAGATGAAGGGAGAGTAGAAATTGTTGACAGCATATTGGTATTATCCAACAACTATAACAGCCTTAGTGTTGTAACTGTTTGACCTAATGAGATTAAGTATCTATTTATGTTATAGGTTATGGGACGGTCATCTCCTAATGACAAGCTTTTGCTTGTGCAAGCATTGAGGAGGAAGGGCCATGTTGTGGCTGTAACTGGAGATGGAACAAATGATGCTCCCGCACTACATGAGGTTTGAAAGGCATTTCTTACGTTTTTGGGGCATATGCTTACATTTTTATCTTAGATACATGTTAAGACGATGTCAGTAATTATAATGATAAAATATACGAGTATAATTGATGCCAAAATCGTTGTTGCTATGTCGGTTTTATATTCAATTAGAATATATTGTTCTGACACTTTTTGGTTCAAATTATATGAACTATTTTTTGTTTTCATGGTTGTGTTCGTCACTCTATTTTTGGATTTTTAGGCCGATATTGGTCTTGCAATGGGTATACAAGGAACAGAAGTTGCTAAAGAGAGCTCTGATATTATTATTTTGGATGACAATTTTGCTTCAGTTGTGAAGGTTAGTCCTCATTTCTTATCTGAGAGATGTTGGAAGTAATCTTGAAGGACTATTTCTGGCACTAATTGAAATGCATTATTAGAACTTTTTGAATACTTTTGTGAGAGATTATTTTAGTATTAGAGTGCATTCCACAGCCTCATATTATTTCGTGTAAGCTGATTATGAATCGATGTTTGAATCATAAGTGGTATCACCGTTCAATATCCCTCGCCAATTCAGGTTGTCAAATGGGGGCGGTCTGTATATGCAAATATTCAGAAATTTATCCAGTTTCAGCTTACAGTCAATATAGCAGCACTTGCTATAAACGTTGTTGCTGCATTTTCAACAGGTGACATCCCACTAAATACAGTACAGGTTTGTTTTCTGTTTGTCACTAACTGCTTGCCGCTCCCTCATTTATTCAGAAGGCAATCCTTATGAACTATTCCTTCATTAATTTCTAACAGCTTCTCTGGGTAAATCTTATCATGGATACTCTTGGAGCATTAGCCTTGGCAACTGAACCACCAACTGATTCCCTGATGGATCAGCGTCCAATGGGCCGAAGGTAATTTTTTTGTGCTTAGCATTTTTTTAATGGAAGAAAGAAAATTAAAGAGGGAAGAACAATGTACAAGGTCAAAGATATATATCCTTTACAAAATACCAACACAGCAGGGTACATATAAATTGGGAAGTAGAAACTCATTGTTGTGGTAAAAGGCTTTATGAATCACTGTGAAAATAATCAGTGGCCAAAAGCTATGAAGATGCTAGTGAATGCTGAATTTATCATATACTTGCATGGATTTTACATAATGCACTTGTGTACAATCACCTATTGTTGAACTCCATTACCGAAACATCAGATGCAGTGACTATGTTTTTTTATGGTTTTTGTGTTATAAAATTGACAGTATCTTTTTTGCTGTACAGAGAACCTCTTGTATCAAATATTATGTGGAGGAATCTGCTGATACAGGTGAATTCTGTTTCTCATGTAGTAGCACTCCTGTCGAATTGAAGCTGGCGGGGATTTTATTTTGATGTGGACCAAGCCACAAACAACAAACTAATGAATGTTAAAAATATAATGCATTACTTATGCCATATTATTTCTGCGGTCTCTGAATAGTCGGTAATGGTTGGAAACTTTCAGGCAATGTATCAAGTTTCTGTGTTGCTTATACTTAATTTCCAAGGTGTGAAGTTACTGGGTTTGAGGAATGAACCCAACCGCCCTGCAATCAAAGTGAAGAACTCTCTGATATTCAATGCATTTGTTTTTTGTCAAGTAAGTCCTTGTCATATCCAGTTAATGTGAAATTACAAAGCTCTACGTTTCATATATATTGTTTTTTGGAAAGTGGTGGGTTGATAATATTGTTGAAACCAAGACCAGTTTTTCTATCAGTTAATTTAGGTCTCTTCATTAGATTAAAATATACGAAATACTTATAACTTAATTGTAAAAAATAATTATATATATATATATATATATATATATATATATATAAAAAATTATA
>Ga0123341_1001701_pt1 | contig 17059 bp, 13 predicted proteins | sample Turbeapinknodule_FD_89959 | JGI IMG/M metagenome (GOLD analysis project Ga0123341, IMG submission 89959) | Root nodule microbial communities of legume samples collected from Mexico - Turtle bean Mexico pink nodule | ecosystem: Host-associated > Plants > Roots > Nodule | place: Mexico: Nepantla...
AAAATTGTACATTAATATTAATTTAAAAAATTAAAAATAATTTTATTTTTAAGTAATTCATATGAAATGACAAAATATTTCATTGTCCTAATAAAATGAAATATATTAAATAAGGTAGAATCAGAAAAAAAAAATTATATAAAAAAAAGGGTTATAATAGATAATTCTTTTATATACATGTATAAATATCAAAGTAAATTATAAACAAAATAAAAAAAAATGATGAAATGTAGATACTTTTCTTTATTTTTGTATCTAGTTTAAAAGATAGAATATTATTTATACTTATTAAGAGTTTTGAACCATACTCAGTTTAACAGGATACCAATATGTAAATAGAAACATTAAAACAATGAAAAAGAGAATTATATGTTTTGTCTTCGTATGTTTCTTTATATATTTTACTCATATTTAAATGATATCATCATTTTTAATTCTTTATATTTTTCTTCTTTGCTTTATATTTGATTTCTTTACATTTATCTTAATTTATATTTTGCTAATTTATCTTTACACATTTTATTGCTTTGACTATTTACATTTCTGTATTTCTTCATATTTCCTTTCAATTTCTTTACATCGATTTAAGTTTATTTACATTGTTTACTTCATCTACATTTTCCAATATTTTTGCAATTAAGTTTATTGGCTTAGTTTTTAATTATTTTTTTCATATTTCGCCCATTTTTCTCTTTAATTTGCTCTTTTACAGATTTAAAAGTTTTTATCATAAAATTATAAAATGACAACAAAATTAATTAAGTTTTACCTACAATTCTTTACTTTAAATGCTGATTCTCTTATATAATTTTAAACATAAACTTTGATTTCTACAACAATGAATTAAGTGTTTACATTGACTTTATTTTTTTAATTCTATCAAAATCTAAAAAAGCATACGAATTAAAAGTTGTGGAACATGATATTCTAAATGAAAGAAAACTAACAACTGTATTCATTTTTTAAAACATTTTTTTTTCACTGAAAAGAATAATATACATAAAAGTTGATTTAATTAGTGATAAAAAAAATGAACTTGACTATGCAATTATCGATACTAAATTTTCCACATCACCATGTGAATAAGTCAAAGCTGTTTTGTTAAAAGAACTGAAACATTTTAACGTACCTACCAGATAATGTTGCAGTGTTCAATTATGGCTATGCATATGGATAATCATCTCATTGAACAACCAGTGATAATTCATTCAATATGAACAAACAAATAAGTAATTTAAACTTTACACCTCAAGAAAATATCTCCAATTATTGGTGAGAAATAGTTTTGATCATACATTGTTTGAAATGAATATTTTTAACTTATGAATAAGCACTAATTTTTAATATAATATTTGAAACTTATCTAATTATTATAAAAACTATAAGCAAGTTTTTAAATTTAAAAGCACTTTTGAAAGAAAAAAAACCAAGACCAAACCTTATATCTGAACAACAACTAGTAGGAAGTGGCTCTGAAATTAAATTTTTAACTTTGATACACATACAAATAGACAATAAGAGGATAATATTTTTTTTATACTATAAAAAAAGTAAAACATTTAACTTTACATTGGTACAAGGATGTCCAAAAGTTACTCGAAATAGTTTCATCCATGTAAATTAAGCTTCTATTTTGGTCATGTTACTTGTATGTTGGGCATGAATCTAAGAAGGAAGGGTTTACTAGGTAAAACATCTTTATACAGAAGTTTTAATTGAAATGTTCAATTCTAATGTAACATTTGAATGACAATTTTGGATCTTTCCTTATTGGAGAAACAATTTTACAAAGATACATTCTAATGACAACTTTGTGTCTTCCTTTATTGAGGAAATAGTGTTATAACATGACATTCTAATGACAATTTAGGCTTCCTTTGGAGAAATAGTGTTACATTTTAATGACAATTTAAGGACCTTCAACCTCCAATTCATAATATGGAGACTCGTCTAATTCCTGAATTGTCCCATCTATACCACAGACTTGTATTATAAATTTGAGAGTAGAAGTGTCTGAAGGAACTTTGAGGTCAGAAACATAGAAAGAGCTTACATGTGCTACTCCAAGGTACTCTTTTACATCCTCTGATGCTGTACCTGGATTGCCACCTGCTTGTTTTGATAATTTTACCAAGTAAACGTTGAACTTTAGAAATTGATAGTTATTCTCATTTTTTAACTTCCAAGAAATTTTAACATCAAGGGTCTTTGAACCCTGGGGGTCTGATGTCCATTTTATGCAGGTGCCATCAACTAGCCAGGAAGAAGACACAGGAAAATCTGACCTATAGCCCGAAGTCTTGATTGTGATATGTCCAAGAACTGCAAAATAATCGGATGGGGAAGCCAAAGTTCCATCATTGTCATTTGATCTGTGTTGCCATCTTATTTCATTGACTGAAGAATCTGATCTATAGCACACTGCATCGATTTCTGTTAAAGTGTATCCATTCATTGCAATTACACCTTCATTTATAACCCATCCAGAGGAAAGTCCCTTACGTTCACGAGTCATGATCACTTTGCTGAACTTGTTTGAAAAGTGATTCACTGCCCGGGATGCCAGAAGCACAGATGCTCTTCTGTCACCGCCAGTGGAGGTGAACTGGAGCTTAAGTCCCAATGAGGAATTGCCATCTGATTTCACCTGCATTAGTCATCAACTTCATGTGTGAAAAAGAGGATTCAGATAGGATATACATTATACATACATATCATTCCAGTCAATTTGACTGAATGCACATTTAACCACTTGTCAAGATAACATACTCTAATTCTCCTTGCCTCAAATTTATAACCAGGTTTAGTTCACAAAGGAAGACAGTGATTTGCACTAAGAATTGAATCAAACTGATACATTGGTGGTTATTCCAGGTTATGAGTATGATGGCATTCTTTAAAACAGATTGAAGTGCAGTTTGTTTAGCAATAATGATAAAGAAGTCAAAGCTTACAGTATACATAAAGTGGACAGGCATCTCGCTCAAAAGAAACCCTCCTTGAAAGATTTTGCTCTCAAAGTAAGTTTTCTCTTCGAGGGATCCTTTGAATGTAATGCTTCCCCCTCCACTATATGATGCTTCCTTCAAGCTGTAATTTGACGGCAAGTCATACATCAGATCATGTCAGAACTAGAACTAAATGGAAGAATAGCAAAGAAAGACGTTCAACATTATGTAAGGTTTCAGTATAACATAGAAGAGTAAAACTAAACTGACAAAATGACTTTAGGTTTTCACACTTTATTGATAAAGAAGTTTCAAGGGAAGGCAAAATAATTAAAGATTAGTAATAAATCACATTTCTAACTACGAGAAATCTTCTGATTCAATAAGTAAAATTATTCTTACGATGAATTTTCTTTACCCGCACTTTCACACACAAATTGTTCAGTTGAGCCATCCGTTGTTATAGAATATTTACTTTGAAAGATGTAATATTCTGTTACAGTTCCCAGTTACAGGAACATATTAATATGCTAGATATGTACCATCACTTACTCTACAGAAACTTGAATTGAATTTGCAGGATCGACAAGCTTAATTTGTGGCTGCACACAAATATTTGAGTTAGATTCCAAAAAGCTCTTCAACCAAGAATCACAAATTCAAAATGTTAAACTAAACTTTGTTTCCAGTTAAGATATCGATGAAATTTAAAATTAGCCCCCAATATTAGAAATGAGTCAATGACAATAAAAATTCAAAAAGGGGCATCTAATCTTTTATAGGTCATCAAATCAACGATCCATACAGTTAATAGTTGAGCCAACAATAAGAATGATCACCCGACAGACTCATACCTGGAAACCTTGGCTAGAAATGTTGCACCAAGCAGTATCTGATACATTGTCACCATCAACTGAAATATGGTAACCACGCCCCTGAAAGTAACAAAGATATTATACATTTTAGAGATAGAATGCCAACATTTGAAATACAAGGTTAAACAACTATTTGATCTAAAGTAAGAGCTAAAGAAAATTGATAAGGTTATTTATTTATTTATTTTGGAAGATTGCTGAGGTCTTGTTTAGGCTTTTAAGATAACCTGCAGAAAAATATTTAATGGAGGTTCCATGCTAGATTTTGGGTTGTTCACCAGTTCACCTCTTCCTTGCCAGTTTGATCTGCACTGAACTAAAGTGTCTTTAAGGAAAAATAAATAAAGTCTACCCACCATCAGCCTCTTGCGATTCACAAATTAGTCTTAGAATCAGTTTCACTGAAATTAAATTAAAAATAAATCTTGTTGCATGAAATGTGCAAAAAATATCTTCAAAGTTTTAATCAGAATGTACTGGAAAAAGAAGATTCCAAATGCACAAAGACAAAAGAATATTTCCTTAGACAAGGATAAAAGAATACAAAGGGGACAAGAATTGCAATTGTTAACCTGATCAAAATTAGTGTAGAATGGTAATTGTCCAGGAAAATTTCGCAGTACTCCCCATGACTTTTCCACAAGACCCCACCAACTGCAATAACAGAGCAGAGCAATAATGCTGGTATCTGAGTAAGAAATTAAGGTTTGATTTGATCTCCATCATTAATACAAAAAGAAAGTTTGACCATGTAATTTGCACCCACCACCAAACCCCATGTAAAAATGCATGGAATATTTTAGAATTTACGAGGCAATAAGAATTATAGGATAAAACTTGTTTCTAAAATATTTCTGCTTTCGTGAATTTTGTAATACGTGACTTCAGGAAGTTCAAAGAGAAAAATTATCAGACTCCAAGAAGTACCAATTTTATAAAAATAAGGTTATCTCGGGGGAATCAATGAACTAACAAACTTGAAACCGAAGTTACTCAAAATATAGTTTATGGTCGTTTCAAATGACAAGAAACGTATTGTGCAAAATCTTGAATTCTTAACATAACAAATTTTATATTTACTTTCTGAGAGTGATCAGGAAGAAATATAATCTAGAGTATTATAAATACAAGGCTATACGATAAATTTTAGCAAAGAAAATCAGGTAGATCATCCATATATATTATGTTATTAATCACAAAGAGAATAGAACAGCCAAAGGACAGGTTTTGTCTGAATTTAGTACATAAAATTTTAAGCTTGCAGATGCCATCAGAATGAAATCAAAACCTTTGAAGTGCAATTTCTGGAGCAACCATAATTTATATTCTTACATTTCAAAAAGATCCTTATAGATATTTAGAATTGTAGAGATGGATTGAATTAATCATTATTTTTTATTGCGTCTCCAGATTTTGTGGCATGCTCTGCTTCATGTTCTTTCTGTATATACAATGTTGGTCACTTCTACCACTAGATTTTTTTTCTCAAAATTATTGACTCAGTTAACCTTGTAAAGAAAAAGTGCAATAATTTTTTGGGCATTGCAAAACAGGTACCTAAATTACCTATTCTGAGCAGTCTCAAAATCTGGTGCTTGCTTTGTCTCATAGACCCATCCAGGAGCAAATATTGCAGCAGAGACATCATTCTTTCTTAGTAAATCAAGAGCAACATTTACCTGAGATATCCATGAGAATAAAGAAAGAACCAGAAGCAAAATAGAGATTATTAACAAGAAAAGGGAAGACAGATATCATATTCACTTTACCAGTCACATATTTCGCTTGTCCAAGCTTATTTGGCAGCTCAATTTGTAAAGTTTGTCCCACAAAAAATTCAACAGCAATTTTTTTCATAAACAGATTTCAAATACAATGCAGTATGAAAACAAAAACATGTCATAGTTATCTTTGTAGTAAATAATATCTATTAAAAGGAAAATTGGTTGCTTCAGCAAAGGAAGGGGTTCTGCATGTAATAAGAAGCTTCTTTGAAGGCAGTTATTACTTTATGATTAAAGTGCATCTGCTATATGTTCTGCAATAACCAAAATGAAACCAAAGCATTCCGATGGTTGAAATGTCTAGAATATTGTGCAAAACCATATTTAATCCTTGTAATGAGATTGAATTTGAAGAACAAGATGTATTTCATAGTCTAGCAGCCAAAATGAGAAGTAACTAATTTGTTGAAATGAATAGTTTTTTTGTTGTTGCTGTTGTTTGTAAAAGTTTTTCTTTTTCTTATTTGAAGATGGGTCTAATAAAAAGTGAAACACTGGAGAAAGACCGTGTACTAAGCTTAAAGTGAAATAAAGCATGCAGATCACCTATGATATCCCATTAAAGGTCAAATTAGCATGCTCAGCTCAGTTTCTGAGATAAGTTCCCCTCAGGACAATTCAAAATTTATTCCCAAACAGGTTCAAATTTGGGAGAGCAGACTGTATATCACAAACCACTTACATTCCACTGTCCACCACCATATGTGTTCCTTCCAAATACATCGATTCCCATGTACACATCAAACTTCCGCTCACTGGCAACAGCAGCAGAGAGCCTTGGATAGTCTTCCTACGTGGTAAACATTACAATTAACTAAGGGAAATGACAATTGATCGAACATTAGTGTTGCACCAGCATGCCAAGGGAAGATAAACAATACCTTCCATGTATAGTTCACGAATATTCCATCACATATATCAAAGAACGGCTTATTTTGTTCATTTAATTGATCTTGCCAATTCAATTTACCATCAACTGTAACACTGTCATACCTACAGAACCAAGAAAACACATCAAAGTAAACATTTGGCACAATCAACTGCAATAAAAAAATTTGCTGACTTATCTACTAATACTTACCATAGCACTAACGATCCAGGCACAGAAGAATGCATTGTTAGTGATAAATGGTCTACAAACTCTTTCAAATTAGGAATTTGACCTTGATCCAAATTCACTTCCATATTTATCTGCATTTAAATGCTCCTAGTTTGAATAATTGTCAAGAAAATGAGAAATACAAGGCTGTAAAGCATGAGAAAAATAGCTACATATTGGTTTTGGTTTTTAGTATAAATATGCATAAACTATCTAAATATGATTTACTTCTTAATGTCAATTCATTGAGAATATTAAGTAAATGTCTAAATTTGTAGTTGTTACGAGGCTGCTTATAATACTTCCAATGTTACATTTCTCTTCTAAAAACTGTAGATGCAACAAACTTGAGTTTAAAAAAAATTACAGTTGGTCAAGAAAAATCTCTACATATTACTATCCACCGTTATTTTCTTGGAGAATTATTCCTACACCAATCAGAGCAATATTTACATGAAATACCTTGCACCTTCAACTTAAGAGCCTGAACTAAATCATTCTGGTCTATAAAATTTCGAATGAACATGCATTTGGAGCATCTGATGCACTGGTAGTGCAGGTCAACAGTTCACTTATCACTCACAAAAGGAAGTGAATGGAAATCAAATATCAATTTAATTAAATTATACAAAATTCAAATAGAGTATTTGACATGAATATAAAACTAATAAGCACAAAGTGATTAATGAATTACTTACTAGCCACCCATCAAAACCTAAATCAGCGGCAAGCTCTGCAAGACGTTCTGCATACATATGTGCAGTTTCCTTCGTTGAAAGCAGTGTATCACAGACAGCCCTTCCCTCATCCCATTCAGTAATGAAAGTCCCCAACACCTGAAATATTTAAGCAACAAGTACAGCCAAAGAATAATCTATTTTCTAATTAAAGCATAAGAAATAATGTCAAAAACATCTCCAAGCAAGAAAGAAACTCAAAATGCCACAAATCTAATCTCCAATAAAAGAACCAGAAAAGAAGTTTAAAGTTATCAAATGATCGTCGATAACTTCAACATTCAAACTAAAAAACCATGCATATAAGCAAATAAATGGAGGAAACAGTCTTTCAAAACTTTAAAATCTATATGTGAGGTTATATTATTGATCATACTTTTATATAACCACTGAAAGAAATCCCAAGTTGAGTGGAAACATAGGTGGGGTTAACACTCATTTCATGACCTAGCAGATTTAAGGGTTGAGTTAAATTTAAATTCAAATTTTAATATGGTATTAGAACTTTCTAGTGATTTTTGTAGACCTATCAGGTCAACTATTATTGAAATTCAAATTCCAATATAGCTATTATAACTACCTAGCGATAGACCTATTAGGTCATTCACTATAGAAACTCATTTTCTAATATTGTATTAGATCTTATGGTAGTTATGGTTGTTAGATCTATTATGTCATTCATTATCAGTTCATATCATGAAGAGTTAGACCCAAATCCAAATTCTAAGAGTTGCAACAAACTTAGAAACGTTATCATTTTTGTTCATCAAAGGCAAAATTCAAAGATAGTGTTGGAGAAGGAATAAGGCCATGTTATAATATATAAATGAGTACAGGTTGAATTAGACATAAATCCGAAAACTAAAAGATAACATCAAAGCCGTATAGTGACTATCGATGTTAGAGCTATAAGGCAACATGTTATTAGGTAGTACCATGAACTGAGTTAAACGCAATCGCAAATTCTAAGACAGTGTAAGAACCTATTCTTAGTGATCAGTGATAGTTTTGGAGCTATCTGGCTACTTGGGTCGTATAATGAGCTGAGTTAAGGTCAAAGGCAACTTCTAAGGCCACACAAACATAAAATATGTAACACTTGTGTTCAGGCAAAGCCAGAAAGGTGTCAGAGAAAGTACCTTAACACCGTGGCGATGAGCAGTGTTAGTCCAGGAGGGAGGAGGAAGAGTAACGAGACTGTGTGAAAAGTAGACAAAGACATCGATCAAGTGCCAATGCCAAATGGCATAAGCGTCGGGGTTTGTGCCACCTTGAATCCACTTGTCATCCAAGTAGCCTCCAGCCATGTCATGGCACACAAGCAATCTGCGTCTCTGGGGCAATGAAGAAGAATCTCCATTGAGAATGGGAACCGAGGCCCTGTTGAAAGGGTAGTGAAAGGAGTCGAAATAGGAGCGAGACTCCAACTCCTCAAGGGTTTTTATTGGGTAGGAAATGGGCACAGAGGGTTGCGTCCGTGGAGGTTCTGAAACAGAGGGTTCCGACACTGACTCGGATTTGGGATTGGCCATGGAGACGAAATCGTAGGATGTCTGAACTGCTGCAACAAAGGAGCGTAGGATGTGTCGAACTTTGATCAAGAATTGGCGGTTTATATAGACAACCAGAAGCTGATGAATCATCCCACCATTAAAACCAAGCTTAAGCATTCACCTTCACTTCACTTTTTCCTAGGCAAAATAAATAATGCTTCTTAAACTCAACCATTCACTTCACGTTTATCTCTTTGATTATTGGAGAAAGAAAATAATATTTGATTGGAGAAAGAAAACAAATATATTCTTTTGTGGTATCATCAATATACTTACATACAATAAATTTGAGATTAATGATAATTTAAATATATATTTTTTTCTTAATTTACTAAAATACTTTTTATAATGGAACACAATTTTTGTAATGGAAAAATTATATGAAATTTGGATACTTCTTTTAAATAGCGTGTCGGACACTGACACTCCTGTGAAGTGTCCAATTCAAAAAGTATTTGTTAGATTTTTGACAATTTTAATACGATTCTAACACAATTTTAAAAAAGAAAAATATATTAATTTTATCAAAATTTAAATTTTATTGTATAAATTGTTATTATGATTATAAAACTAAGAAACAAATCATTGTGAATCAGTCATTAAAAGCATATTTCCGCTCCAAAAAATAATCTGGAATATAGGTTTTTACTTTTCAGCACTATAATTTCCTAGCATTTTACATTTAAAGTTGTTTACTTCTTCTCACTTTAATTCGTTGTCCAAGTTATTGTTATAGTATTTAAATTCACCACATGCACCATTCTTTACATTTCATTTGTTTGCTTCATTTTAATTTCGAAGTGCTGAAATTGCTCTCATTTTTTATTATGCAATTATTAACTTGCTTTCACTTTACATTTTGAGTAATCTTAATTTCATGGAACTTATTTGTTTTTAATCCACGTTTTCAGAATGGATAATAGAAAAATCTTTGCTTCCAGCCATTGCTTCAATTTGTTTTATTCCTCTCTCACATTTTCTTTTGCTCTTTTGTTCACGATTTATTCTCCTAATCAATCTTTTAGATTGCCACAGTTTAACTAGAGTCAAAGGGCCTCAAAAGAAAGTAATTTTTCTTCAGATTGGTTAATATTGCAAATTTTGTCTGTAATTATGAATTTGAAATAAAAATTAATTTACAGACATCAAAATCCTTTTTTTATTGTAAAGAAAATATAGTTCACGTGAACTTCAGTACTCTGTAATGCAAAAAAGTTATATAATATCATGCAACGTGCGACTGCGAGAACCTCGCATGTGCACCAAATTCTGTCGAAATCATCAATGCCTTATCATTAGTTAAATAATGAAATGTGAGTGTGTGTGTGTGCATGTAACTCGCTATGAAGATATTTTTGAGTAAGGCTATTGAAAAAAGTGTCTTTTGAATTCCGAAATCTGATATCAAATGGGGAAGTGTAAAGCAAAATTAAGATGATTCACTTTACGCACATTAGTGGAGAACATTAAGTGTAATTCAATTCAGAAGTTTCCAAGTAATTTCATGTTAGGGAAGACGATGGTGCTATAAATCTTGGTGGGGCCACGACCCTGGTGCTTTACTTTGATTATCATCAACGTGATTTAGACGGGCAAAAAAGTTCAATGGGAAAGAATTTTGTGCTCTGTTTTTTATTGGTGTAGAGATATTTATGATGTTACTTTGAAGTTTTGAATCTTGATGGTGACTTCGTCATTTGAAAACTTGCCTCTTATCTTTGCTGACTTCACCTCCTTAGTGCTTTGTACTCTTGCTTCAAATTCTTCATGTCGGCAAAGACAAACCAGAAATAAATGAATTTAACTTTTTTATAAATTAAAGTTAACTTGTAATCAAATTAAAATTTTTCCAAACAAGAGTATAAATAACCTCTAACCTAAAACATTCGAAATGGTACAAAATAATTGTACCATTTACTAGTTTGTATTAGATTATTCTTCCTAGTATATATTAGTAAATTATTCTTAGAGTGTTACATTATATATGTATTAGATTATTCTTCCCTTACTAGTATATATTAGTAGATTATTCTTCCCGTAGAGTATTACGTATATATGGACCAAATCCTAACTTCCCCATTTATAGTCATAATTCAGTCTTAATTAAGTGATTAAAACTAATTGATTAAAATCTCATAGTTTGTATTATAAGTGATTAAAACTAATTGATTAAAATCTCATAATTTGTATTATAAGATTACACTAGATTCGTAACAACCATAAATTACCAATAATCGGATCAGGCCATGGCCTTACAAAAATAAAAAGATAAGAGAAATCATATAAATATAAATTAGTTATTTCAGTTTGCTAAGAAACTAATTCTACTTTTTTTCTCCCAAAAGATGTTCATGATGAATGTTACAAAGACCTAAAACATGATCAATATGTATGTAAATACTAAAGACTAATTAGGGCAAACGATTTTGTATAATATTAATCTTCATGCTTTTCATAACCTTAATTCAGATAAAAGGCCCTCTCATCCATGATATGGTACCTCGCCACAAATCTCTGCACTGTCACCGTTTTCCATGTATGATAATCTGTAAATGCATTTCAGTTCACTGTCGAAGGCTTCATTCATGGCTGTAGCAACAACAACCAAATGGAATTCGATCTTCTGAACTCTTCAAATTCCATTTCTAGTGAAAGATGTATTTGTTTTTAGATTTTTCAAAGGATGCCGACAGAACCACAAGGCAAGGATGTCGTAATTTACTAATCAAAATTGTGATGATTGGAATTGCCATTCCTTACTGAATGAATACCTTTACAACACCAACCATGATACCATACCCAGAACAGCACAATCAGGCATGCACACTTTACTTTCAAAGTAACTCCTCAGTGCCTGTCAACTTGGCATATTCATTCTCGTCTATGGTCCCTTTCTTCAATTTCTTCAACAATCGGTATTCTTGCATCAACTCCTCCTCGTCTTCTATTGTCTGCCGAGCACGTCTCTGTCGAGCTGTTTTCTTCCGCATGACAGCAGCATCTGGAGTTTTCTTCGGTTTTTTAGGTTTTGGCTCTTTCTCTTTGGCTTCTTTCTTTGCTAGCAGGTTCTTCTTCCTTTGTTTCTCCCGTGATTTATCCCTATATTATTCAAGTTAAGCCATACGTATTAAAGTAAGTTGTAAATCTTACATGACAAAAGATTAATTGGCAGCATTCTATAATCATAAAAGGGGAACTGGATAATCCCTTGGTATAGATGAACATGAAAATAAGTAAATAAAAGAATGGCTTCAGACCCCTCTCGTCTTCAAAAGTATATTAAAATGAGTTATCAATTTCCACTAAATAATTCAAATAAAAATTAGGAAGAAGCTTAAAGAAAAACAAAGCTCAGGCTCAATTCGAATTATAATGCAAAACATTGAACTATAATCATACAATCAAGTTTATTATAATTTTATAAAACATGTGATTACTCTCAAGACCAAACTATTGAAATTTTATACTGTTCCAACTTCAGTCTTCCACATTAGAAAGCTCCAAATAATATAAACCACATTGAGATACTCATTCAATTGCCACAATATAAAAGTATTACAATAAAGTAAGATCTATATATGGTTTTCATTCCCTATAATAGCATTGGTACAATCGATTCTTATTAGATATAAAACCATTCATGAGTCTGAACCTATCAACATGATCTTTTTGGGACAGAGGCTCTTGACATGGTATTTGAGAGACTCTTGACCAAGAGTCCAGGAAAGAGAGTTTGACACATGCTATCTCCATTCTTCAAAATAAAAATGATAATTTCAGCACAAGGACAAGTGGTCTGGCCTTTTGCTTGAAGCCCAAAAGGTTTACGTGGCATGTTAGACATGATTAAGCCATTCATAAGCTTTCACCTAGCAGTTGACGCTTTTTTGGAGAGAAATGGTTCTTGACAATGCTTTTATCCTAGAACTAGAAAAGTTATGCATGAATTATGAAAATGTTTTTACCTGTACTTAATGTCCTGGAAATTGACATCTTCAACTGGTTCAAATCCGTCAGTGGAAAGTGAATGATGTTTTACCTCTGGCATTGAAGGAAGTTGTAATAAGCCATGTCCCATGGCCAATTTGCCAATTTCAAGTTCTTTCCACCTGTAAGAGCGAGAATAATTAGTTTGATAATGATGATGTTTCACTATAAAGTGAAAGTAACATTATAAATTAATGTTACTCACCTTAAAATATAGGAGCAGTGATGCTCTTTATAAGCACGGATGTAAGAGACAAAAGCCTTAATTCCTTTCTCCATGATATCGCGATCTTTTTTGGCAGCAGAACGAATCTGAAGAAAGTTTGATTAATAGTGGTTTTATTGGAAAGCGTTATTTTTTCATGTATAATTTGCAATTTGATAAATATTGGACTGGTAACCATGTTTACCAAAACAATCAATCCAAACAAAACTTTTACAAGTGAATGGGGAAAATCAGCATCAGCCTAGGTAGCATCGGTTTTGGTATGGTGTTGTACAAGGGAATTTTATTTCCACTAACTAATTTGTTTAATCTATTAATATTGTGGAAAAACAAAAAATTAAGATGATAAAGGCCTAGGGCAAACCTCAGGAATAACATCAAATGCACCATCAGAACATATTCTCTCTTGGAGAGGAATTCTTCTTATACGCAAGAATTCTACATAAGATTCCTCCTACACATTTGTATAGAATATAGATTACATTACAAAAGGACAATTTTGAAGAATCCTGCATAGATTATCAAAAGCATTGCAACATGAATATACTTGTGACCAAACCTTTGGTAATAAGAAGACAACAGCATGACCCTGTTTTCCCAGCCGAGCAGTTCGACCAACTCTATGTACAAAAACATTTGGATCTTGAGGGGGATCATACTGCACAAGAAAACTTTAGCAACCAAGAGAAAGAGAGAACTAAAGAAGATGAAACAGACAGACGCATATAGTCAATAGACAGTATCATCCACAAGGTCACAGAGGCATATATACCTGCACTATACAATCAACACCTGGTATGTCAAGTCCACGTGCAGCAACATCCGTACATAGCAGAATTCCATTTGAAAGGGATGTAAATGTTGCTAGTGCTTTCTCCCTGGCAGACTAGAAGGAAAAATAAATAAAAAATATTAAGTATATAAAGAAACAGTAAAACACTGACGACATAATGGGAAATAAGAAAAACAATGCCAATTTATAGAACATTCTGTTTCAAAATTGAAAAATGCTAACACCTAAAACTATACCTGCTTCATCTTTCCATGTAGGGGAATCAAGGAGAAACCTTTCAAAAGAGAAAGACCAGGAAGGACAACTCCCCAATAATCAACACAAGCACAAGTCATGAAATATCTGCATTAGAGTCACAATGATGTTGAGTACAATGAAATACTCTTCTACTGCAAAAATCACATCATTAATTAACAACACTTATCTCACATTATAATTTTTCTTGAGCGGTTTTTAATAAGAATATCTATTAGCTGTGATGGCTTCTTATCTGCCTCGCATTCCATGTACTGCATACTCAAAAGGATGAGAGGATGAATATAATCAAAGGATAAACATAAGCTATGTTAGGAATCTATTAGCAGTACATGAAATTTATTCCATGGATTCAAGTAAAAATGTAAGAGAGAACCACTGCTAAATTACCAGACAATATTGAAGTGATTCCGCTAGTAAGGTGAGAAAATGAAATCATTGGATAGCAAGTTACATCTAATCAGAAGCACTAGTGCACACCACATAAGCCTTACCTCAATGTGAAGTCCTGAAGGTGTTTTCGAAGACTCTGGCTGTTTTGATGACGAAGGATCATTTTCTGATTTAGTTTCTGCTCGAACTTCAACCCTCACAGGGTTCCTCAGTCCCGCCTTAGAAAGCTCTTCAATAGCCTCAGTTTGAGTAGCAGAAAATAGACCAGTTCTACGAAGCTTAGGCAATTGAGATATAATAGCAGTTATCTGCTTCTGGAATCCCATATCTAAGAGTCTATCAGCCTCATCCAAAATCAAAATCTGTGAGCACAGTCCCAATAACGTCAACCAGTTAAAATAGTTAAGGTGGGACATAAAATCAAACATTCTATTCAGTCAATCTTCCAACATCAGCTATATCATAACTTTAAAGCATGAAGTAAACAATCAGTGGTTCTCATCTAATGCATACATAGAAGATCGGAATAGTATCAATTAAATATTATTTTGTCAGCAAAACCAAAGAAATCTATAACATTTTTCTACAGTAAAACATTGTATGATATGTATATAAACAAATATCCATGAAAATTAAGAGTGAAACACATACCTCGAGGTTTTTAAAATCCAAGACATCCATCCGCTTCATTATGTCATGTAACCTCCCAGGCGTGCCGATCAATATGTTTGCTCCTTCCTCCTCTATTTTGTTTATGTCTGCTTTTACTTCCGCTCCACCAACGAGGAGCATGGACTTAACATTCACCAATGTCGAAATGAATGGTTGTGCCACATGATATATTTGGGTTGAAAGCTCCCTTGTAGGGGATATAATTATCCCTAGCACCTACACAAATGCACACATAATAATGATGATTTTAATTATTTGTTGCTATTAACATAATTACAGTTAAGCCCAACAAAATAAACTGAAACCAAGGTTTTAAAAAAGGGCCCCCAGTTTCGGCCACAACAACAAGGTTTTCAGAGCCTGAGTTTGCGACCGCATTGGCCACATTTGTCTGCAATTTCTCATAACATCAAGGATAACGATAGAGCCACTAATGCAACCCCAGTTAAAACCTTCAATGGAATTAACACACCAGTGACTAAAATCCAGTACCCTATTCAACATTTTCTACAACAATTTCTCCATACCTATGCAAACCAACGACACTGTATTCAAGGATGCACATATTCTCAAGTAATAATAGGACGCAGTGGACTTTGCTCAACGAAATAAGAGTATAGAGGAACCTGGTGAGACTTGGGATGAGAGCAGGACCGGCGCAGAATCTCGACGAGAGGGACGACAAAGGCTAGGGTTTTTCCGGAACCGGTAGCGGCGTCGACGGCGACGTCCTTAAAGCTGCAGAGCAGAGGAATGGTGGCGGCTTGGACCGGCGTGCAGAAGTCGAAGCCAGATTGTGATAGGGCTTGGAGAACGGGGTCGGAAAGTGGCGGATTCAGGTCGGAAAAACGCGTGCTCGTCAACGCTTTGTTGGGGAAGTCGGAATCCATGGCTGCGCCGTGCAGTGTGTTCGTTGCCTTTGTTCAATCTTCTTCCTCTCTTCTTGTCTAGGGTGGTTTAAGGAGTTAATCAAAATAAAAAGTAGAAAAATATTTTTATTTTTTATTTTTAATTTTATCTTATATTCTATCATTGTACTTATCATTACAACAATTCATAATTGGCAAAATTTAAATTTGTTCTCATTTATATTCTCAGAGTATTTTGTATTTTGTTGTTTATAAATCTATACCTATATTTATATAGAGATTCTCCTCTAAATTATTTTTTTATTTTATTTTTTTTAATATTTTGTTTTATTAATTTATTTTGATTATTTGGACATTTTATAATTTTAGAAGTTAATAAAACATTTTTTTAATTTTAAAATTTTATTTTATTTGTTCTGATTTAACTGACACGAGAGTAGAAAGAGACTGATAACTGATATTCTTTTTTATTAAATAAAGAATTTTTTAATTTTATTTTATTTGTTCTAACTTAAGAAGAGTGGAGATATAGGTAATAGTTATCAGAAGCACTAGTTTTGAATGTAGAGCAGTTTTTTAATTTTTTTTCTCTCCTTCCTCAAATCTCTTAAAACCGAATAACATATCTCTTATACATACAAATACACATAAATTTATATTTAAATATATGTATATATAACAGTAAAAATAAAAACTAAAAAATGCGAATGCTGTGTTCCCGCCTATGTAGCACAAACACTGACACAGACACTAATATAATACGAACACGGACACGAAAATACGTATAATATCTAAAACGTATGATACGGGAACACGAATCTATATATTATATAATTATAAATTATATAAATTGACAATAAAGATTTAT
>Ga0123341_1001706_pt1 | contig 17050 bp, 8 predicted proteins | sample Turbeapinknodule_FD_89959 | JGI IMG/M metagenome (GOLD analysis project Ga0123341, IMG submission 89959) | Root nodule microbial communities of legume samples collected from Mexico - Turtle bean Mexico pink nodule | ecosystem: Host-associated > Plants > Roots > Nodule | place: Mexico: Nepantla...
AGTTGTTATATTGACTAGATTAGATACTATTTTAGAGACTAAAAAAATTATTGATTTTTAAATTAGTTTCTATTATTGATAAATAGTTTCTAAATTAGTGGTATATAATTAGCTACCAAATTTAGAATTTAAATAATTGGTAGTTAAAGCTTTGATAGTTAATTTAGAAACTATTTATTAATAATAGTAACTAATTTAAAAATCAATAATTTTTTTAGTTTCTAAAATAGTATCTAATAATTAATATAATAACTAATTATTTTTAATCTCTTTCTATTTAATGATTTTCTAGTGATGATTTTTTTTTTCTCTTGGTCTGAATTTTCTTACCATAGGGATTGGGCTTGTACTAGCGATACTACTATATTTGACCTAACTTTTAATAAAAGTCTGTAATATTGCAACACATTATTACACACGATATTGAATATAATGTCATCAATCCTATTATTTTATTTATTTGTCTTTCTCCTTCCCTATCATATCCTTTTAATTTGACATTACCAAGTAAAGCTAGTATAACAATTAAGAATTTCTCTTTATTTCAGGTTGTACATGTTGTTGATGCCACAGGAAAACCCGATGAAGGACAAAATCCTAAATCATATTTATCTTTATTTTCTACTACTCCTGGAAATTTGAACAAGGAGGTCGAACAGATTAACGAGAGTTTTGTATGTGGTAGAGACAAAACAGTTGATTTTGTGACTTTCTTAGTCAAATATGGTTGTTGGACCTATAATGATACCATTAATGGCTGGTCTGAGATGGATATTCCTACAATGCATGTCCTTAGTGATGCTAAAGGAAATGGAAGAATAACAGAAGTTTCAATCGATACAAAGGGTTCTATCCGTTGGGTTCTTGCAATCAATACAGAAGAAATAGAAGATTTTGAGCTTAAAGGTACTGACTTGTGTTTCTAAATAATCATCAGTTTGAACATGAGTTTCCAAAACTAGGCTAACCCATGCTTAGTCAAATTCTTAATACTATATATATGTGTGTGTCTATCAGCATAAGCCAATTATCCTGATAAGGCCTAAGCTCTAGGTAATGGTTTTGTACCAACATCTATAGTAAAAATCATCATCATCACCAACAAAGATCTTACTTTTGTTGGACATGGTAAATGCTCTGTTGATGAATTGTTAAGGATTCACCAGAAGAATAAATGCGAGCTAGCTAAAGTACTAAACATTCCCTTTGACCTTTAATGCAGGAATAGAAGTACATTACATTGGTATCAAGTGGCTCTTGGCCATGCCCATGAAATAGAAACTGTTTTCTTGTCTTTCAAATCTTTTACATGATGATTTGAAGTTAATGTATATTGGCAATGTGATCCCTGCTGGGATCTTTCTCACCCGCATTGCCTATTCATGTGCTTTGAATTTTCTGTCTTAAAACTAGTGTTAAGCTTGTCGTCTCTTGTGAAAACAACCTACTCTGGTAGTTTGGCATGTGATGTAATGCTCTTTCTTTCTTTTTCATTTTTTTTAAGCATGCTTCACATGACTAATCTGTTTGTTTACCAGAAGGTAAATATTGGGGTTGTAGAGTATCTAGAAATGAGTGAAAATTAAAGTATATAAAGCATGGAAATGAAATTATTCCGGGTAGTAAAACCTCTAGCCTTCACAGATTGACTAGAAAATATAATTACTTTTATTAGGGTCTATGTATGAGCCTTGAGTTTTAACAACTTGTTTATATAATTTAAAATTGCATTTACGTTAAACAAAGTGGCATGGGTAAAAAAATCATATTTTACACATTCTATGACAAACTTGCGCAGTGGAGATGGATGCATGCGTTGATTAAAATGATCTTTCTTGATACTTGTTTCCTAGTGTTGATATTATGATATTTCCTTGTCTAAAGTGGTGTCATTTTTCTCACTCAACCTCAGATGCAAGGGATTCTGAAGAATTGATTTCAGTTGGAAAAAAGAATGGTGTGGATGGTTGGCACATTATTCAGTTTTCTGGAGGAAAAAAGGCACCAAAGTTGTTTGATCTGACTCTTTATTGGAGGTCAGGTTCAACTCATAACTCTGATGCTCCTATTCTGAAGCTTAGAACTGATGTGGATAGAGTAACACCAATAACCGAACGAGTCCTTAAGAAGCTTCCTCGTTGGTGTTCTTTGTTTGGAAAGTCTACTTCTCCTCATACCTTTGCTTTCTTGAGAAATCTGCATCTTAATTTTTAGGTACTTCAAACTGTGACCTTCATTTATAGAATAGGTCTTAAAATCTTCATATGGTAGGAGCACTAATTCTTGGTGTCAATTTTGTTTTATTTTCTGTGAAAACATTTATGTAGTTTTTTTTTACAATGATGTTTTTAACGACTTTAATTATGGGGAGTCAGCAATTAAATTTTATTGCACTGCACTACTTGCTGCCCATACTCTACTGTTTGATTAAACTAATGTAAAAAATTTATCTTTTTTATAAAACTTCATGTTAGCATTATGGAAAACTAATGTAGAATTTATGAAATAATGTGAGTGATCTTATTTTTATTTATTGTCTCTCACAATTTTGCTCAATAGCTAAATATATTTTTCTTAACGTGTTCTTGATATTTCCCTTATTCCCTGGAAATGTTACTAACAGGAACCGACGACAAAAAAAAATTCAGGCCATGTTTCATTGTGATTAAGTAATTGAATTGTGATTTTAAGAATAAACTTTATTTGAGACCATTACTATATATATATATATATATGTGTGTGTCAATATATTTTGAAAAAAAAATTTAGAATACAAAATCTAAAATGTATTCTGAAAATGATTTGTATGAGAAATGAATCTAAATTTAAAAATTATTATGAAAAAAAAAAAATAAAAGATTTTTTTTATCCACACACAGTTTTTATTTAAGGCCATTTTCTTCATTCATATAAATATTTTAGTTAAAAAATCGATGTAAATTGATATGATGCAAGAAGAATTTCCCTTTAAATGAATATAACTAAGTCCAGGTTTTAATCAGAAGAATTATATCTAATCTTTCTATTCATCGATTAATTAGTTTTTAACTTTTGATTAAAAAAAACTAAGCCTTAGACACGATGTTATTCCTCCTGTCAACAAATAATTTTGACACACTCAAAACCAAGAGAAATTTGAAAAAGTATTTTAATAACATAATATTTTAAACACACCTTCTATTATAAATTAAAATTTATTAGAAATTATAAAAATTTTGAGTTTCACTTTTCATGTAACAAGTTCTTTCATAAATTTTAATTAGTAATAGAGAATGTATAAAAAAAAGTATATTAAAGAGTGAAGTGTTATCTTTTATAAAAAAAAAATTGTATTATGGACCCATTTTGAATGAAAATAAAAAATTTAGAATTTCTAATAATGAAGTCCAAAATTTCGCCTATATAGAATTAAATAATCTTCACTTAACTTATAGCGATGGATGATTGGTTAATCTTGTACACTGTTTTAGTTAGCACACAACGTTAGAATACTAGAATCAACATATCTGTAAGTCTTGCACTCATAATTATGCAGTTTCTTTTTTAGCTACCATTCAGTAAAGTGAGAAATGGAAGGTGTTTCTACTTCCACGCAACATGTCTTATTTCAATTTCAAATTACCTTTGTCAAAAACAAAACAAAAACATGTTTGGCAAGAAAACCAACCACTCCATCTCGTGTTTTTTTTTACCTTTTTTATTTAAAGCAAAAACAATAAAGATGATGATATTATTTCATAGAAATGGTTCGCTTATCCAAAGATTATTTTGGAGAAAAAGTATTACAGAATAAAAAATGAAGTTTATCTAAAAACACTACCTAAACCTTTGTACTATCAGATGCAGGAAAAAAAAATCTGAAAGACATGGATGGAAATAGAAGACAAATATTTAACTCTAATCTTTGTGAGTCTGGTTGTCATTATCAGGTGGCCCCCACAAGTTTGGAAATTCTTGTAAGCACAGCTTTGCTTAACCAAGTTGTTCTCTGTTCACTCACCCTTTCATGTTATGTGATGATTCAATCTCACAGAGAATCTTTGGATTCTTTGAGTGAGCAAGACACCCCTCCAAGAAATGCGGTCATTTCCTCTGGGAACCTCACTATCTCCAACTCCTCTAAACACCTCAAAAATATCATCTTTCAATATTAATTTTAAGAAACCAACAACTTTTCCATCTTGGGGTTCAACTCCTCCTCATGAATTCTCTCTCTCCCAATCAGGTGCCTAATTTGTTGTTCTTTTTCAAAACTCTGTTTCACTGCTGGATTATGCATGCTTTATTTTTCTTTCTTTTTTAAGGAATTCAGTGGATGGGTTGTTGAATTTGATGTATTAGCACGTCTGTGACAAACCCTAAATTTTATTATATCAAGTGGATTAATGGGCCTTTTAATTTTATCCAATTTTTGGAAGCTGATGATGTCTGAGAATTTTGAAAGCGGGGAGACAACTTGTCTTAGGAAGATGACTAGGGAAATTTGTGAAGAAAATGAAGACAGGTGATCGGAGTAGGATTAAGCTATATGATTTTGAGTAAGCTGGGGAGATATGATAGTAAAAAAAGTTTTTAAAATAATACTTAATGTCATTTTAAGAACAAGAAAGAGGTAATGCCATTGTCCAAAGTTATTTGGAATCACACATCATTTAGTTCGCATAATCCGAAATTATACCTTGATCATCAATGAGGAGCATCGTATATAAGCAAGGTTAAACTCTTATTTCCATTTTCAGTACTATGGATTTTGATTTCTCCTTATACAGAACTATACTTGTTTTGGTTTAGTTTATTTATGTAAGCCAACAGTGAGTAAGGGATAGTAGTCAAAGAGTAGTGAAATATTTCCTATTCATTGGATCTAGTTTGTCTAAAGGGTGTATTCACTCTTGATTTGTATGTGTCTCACAAATTTAGTGCTCTTTGAATCAAGGGTACATATACATTGTACTGTTAGAGGATTTAGATCCTTCATACTTGTTATATTCTGTGATGTTAAAGTTGGACAGGAATTAGGAAGTAAGGGTGTGATGTTTGGATGTAGGATTATGTAGAGCAAGTCAAGTAGCTGATTTGTTCCCAACTGTGTCTCCTGAAATTATTGTGCGTGAGGCCAGGTTGGAGGACTGTTGGGAAGTGGCAGAGACTCACTGCAGCTCCTTCTTCCCTGAATATTCTTTCCCATTAGATTTTGTGCTGAGGATGGACAGATTGGTGGCCATGTTGGCAGGATTTACTTTACCAAACGGTTGCAAGAGAACCTGTTTGGTTGCTGTTATTGGCAACTCATTTGGTGAAACTATCGTATTTGGAAGTGATGATTTAAAGGTTGGTGGTTTTGATGGGAAATTCAGCCTCAACAAGGGATATGTGGTTGGTATATTAACAGTAGATACCGTTGCTGACTTTCTACCTAGGAAGGGGCCATTGCGGCAGAAAAGGTGAGTCCAAGCTTGCTTCTCAAACTTAGGTTTGTGTATTTTTTTATTTGCATCATGTATGTGGCCGATATAATCTTGTCAACCTTTGACTTGTGAGTATCTTTCATAGTTCATGCTTCACCATCTTGTTGCTTTTAATGAATACTCTGGTAGGAATCCAAGTGGGAGTTTGAATCATATATTAAGTAGAAATGAGAAAGATGAGCAAAGAATACCCACAAACTCATTATATTAATGTTTTGGATTGGAGATGGTGTCATAGTCCCAATCCCTCATATGGGATTGGTTCATGTCTCATTGTTGTTTCCTCATAAACTAGTAATTGTATTAATTGATTACATGCTCTTTTTCCTCACATCCAGAGTTTCTTTATTGGTTAAAATGTAACCTTCCAACTGAATGTGCCCAAAATCTTCTTCTTTTATGAAATCTTGTAACAAGGAGTACAAACACAACACACTTTCTACTGCATTCTATCATTTGGTTAAAACTTATTGAAAATTACAAAATCATTAGAGGTTCATTAAATTAGATGAGAATATCTATAAAATTTTACGATTTTCAATAAATTTCAATGAAAAAGTGTTAAAAACATATTGGATAATGTGTTACTAGCATTTTTCTCTGGTACTATTTGAAAACTTGTATCCACCTTTACCCTTCAAATTGGTTAGCTTCTGATTTTTCTAATTATGTACATGGTCCTGCGGATCATGATATTCTTGGTTGACACATCACTTTATCCCTGAATTTCTGCTGATGATTGTAATTATTTTTTTTAAATAATGCTAGGACTGGAATTGCATACATATCAAATGTGGCAGTCCGGGAAAAATTTAGGCGGAAGGGAATAGCTAAACACTTGGTAGCGAAGGCAGAATCAAAAGCCAGAAGTTGGGGCTGTCGTGCTATTGCATTACACTGTGATTTCAGAAATCCTGCTGCCACAAAGTTATACCAAGGCCAAGGTTTCAGGTCTATCAAGGTTCCAGCAGGAGCTAACTGGCCTCAGCCAAAGACCTCACCAGATATGAAGTTCAACTTCATGATGAAGCTTCTCAACAACTAAGCTGCTTCTAAAACAAATAGATACTGCGGTGTAGGCAGTATTTATGTTCTGAAAGGTAATGTTTTTAAGAAGAAAAAAAGGCACACGGATAAAACAGTCTGTTGTTGAACTGTATTCATGAAAATAACCAAAGAATTAGAGGAAAAATCACTTGAGAAGCTTTTAGATTGCTCCAGTAGCAAGAATTTGTATAGTACTTGGCATTCTTTTGTATCTAAATGCATTCACACAAACAACAACGGGCAGAATTGGAGTTAAAATTGTCCAACCCGACACTACTGGCATATAATTAACACCTTCCCCTAAATTTTACATAAAGAACACGTCTTCAAGGTTTTTAGGGTTTTTGTTTATGGATTAAACTTAAATAGTCGGAGGGACTGTCCATTCATTTTTTTTTTTTCATGTTTTCTCATTTTTCACTTTTTTTTCTTGTCAAGAGAAGTTGATAGCCAATAGATGATTCCTTCAGCAAAATGGAAAGGCCCGCATCCTGTCTGGTTAATGGTCCAAAAGTATGTCAGAAAAATGTCAATAATATTAAATGCAAAGCACATTACACCATAGATCTTGATGTCATTAAAATTTCTTTTTTATGGAGATCTCTATATTACTAATTCACAAGACAACACACCATTCTCGTGACAATAATTTAATTCACCCTCTGTTGCCGCTGATGCATGTATAGAGAACCTCTTTGTACAATGCAGAAATAGAAGCGAAAGCGTTTCCATCAGCCAACTCATTTTTTGTACGAAGCATTGCATTATGATGCTCCAACAAACTTTTTCAAGGCTGATGTGTCTAAACCTCCAAAGTCCTTTACAGCTGCAAGCACAGCATGTCCGAGCTTCACAGCATCGTCATTACTAGGCGCCTACAGTGACAATTATGTTAATTCTGATTTACTTGCATTGCTTAAAAGTTTCATATAAACTCCCGAATACCAATACGAGCTGTGAGGACATTTACCTCAATGTTAAGGGGAAGTACAGGATCATGGAGTGATAATCGAAGAAGGAACCATCCACCAAAGCCAGAAACTCGGATCTGGTTGAGGATTAGATCAGAGAAGCAATGAATTTATATTGGAAACAGAAAGTCAGCAAACCAATCAATGCAGAGTTGAATGCAATTTCCAATTTTGGAACATGTTAGTCCTAACTGTCTCCATAATTTGTCCCTGAATGCTTAACCAAACAGGCTTACAAATTTAGCAATAAGCAGGGAAAACATACCCCTTCATGGTTCACGGGAGCCTTGTGCAGACTTGGATCAGAGCCAATTGACTTCTCCAATTGTTTCAGCACATCTTCTCCATATTCCCGAAAAGATCTAAAAGCTCAGACATGTCAGTGAACCAATGACAATACTGGATGGATGCACACAAACAGAGAACCTTTATACACTTGCTTACCCCTCTTTAAGATCTGGATGGAATTGGTTTATCTTTAATCTCAGTTCTATAGCAAAAGCTGGTTCCTGAAGCCCTTCTATTAAATCAGTCAAAACCTTGCTTCCACCACCCTTTCCAGAAGCTCTTGCAGAAGCAAGTTTATTTAAGATCTTAACCTGCACAATAAATGTCATATGAAGGCCTTTGCAATAATTTTGAATATTAAAACTAATCTTGGACCCTGCTTAGCTTAGTAGAGCAGTATGTTATCAGAGCCTCTTTAACCCAATCTGATATACTCCTTGATTCTACAACACAGTGCTATTGACATTCTAACACAACGTAGTGTCAAGTCAAGGGAAGTTTGGTTCAAGAGGTGTACATATGCTTTGTCTATGGTCCTCTACTAACATCTTGATCTTATAGTTGAACGGTTCTACTCCTGAGTAGGTATAATATCATAATAATTGATTAATGAAGAGCAAGTAATTGGGTGATTATTTTGTTTCCTCAATGTGACTACAATAATATACCATTAGGTATGCACCATCATCAAGCCAGTGATTCTCCTTGAGAGCCCCATGTCCACTGGTTTCAATTGCCAAATGTGACTCCTCTCCTATAGAATTCTGTCAGCAATATTAGCACCAGAAGTCAAATATTTGATATTTATGAAAATATGAAATTGTAAAATTAAAAAAATATATTAAAAGAAGCAACATGAAAAATGCACAATGGAATCTAAGTATCTTAAGGCAAATTATTTCTTAAACTGCTTCCGTTTTACATTTTACACAGGTATTACTACTAGGACCCATTTTGAATAAATTTAGCTAAATGTGCAAGCTTCAAATTTAAAATACAGGCACACAGATCACCAGGCATAACTAATCTGATGCATAATTTAATGAATTATAGGCAAGCAAGCTCTCGTCATACCAAACGAATAGCTTCATCAATCACATTTTTGTAGCCTCTCTTGAACCGATGGTGTCTGCCACCTAAGAAAAATAAGCACCAGCAAGTTATTAACACTAATCTGGTTCCAAGTAGTTTGCTATTGGAATTCAATAAAAAAAAGTGTTGTATTTCATGATGAACTCTTAAAAGATGGTGAGAAGGGTAAACTAAAAGCTCATGGCACTCTAGATTCCTACCAAGTTTCTTCTCGATAAAGGTAGTAAGCCCATCAGAAGTCACACTGTCTGTGACAATAGTTGTTCCAGGATGCTACAGAAAATGAGAGAAGGAAAAGAATGATGAGTAGAAATAATTGATACAAAAAAATGTGAGGTTAAAAATCCAGTCTGGAATAAGCCAAAGCTAAAAGCCTTACTTCCTCAAGAACAATAGCTGCCATTAAGGCAATCAAACGATTCCGATTAAATTCACGACCAGTGAAATCCACAGCAGCAGATCTACAGATGAAAGTGGTTGATGCTCAATAAATTTAAAAACAGTAGCCACATTTGTGAAATCGCTTAGTAATAAGAATCTTACCTGTCCACATCAGTATCAAAGATAATTCCAAGATCAGCCTTGTTGTCCAGGACTGCTTGGGTTATAGCTTTCATTGCTGCCTTATCCTCAGGATTTGGGATGTGATTCGGAAACATACCTGAATGAATACAAAATCGATTTGTTACTAACAGTGCATGTACCATACCCAGCTGAAATCACTCCACCAGATAAAGTTATTACCATCAGGCTCCAAAAATTGACTACCAGAAGTTCTTGCTCCCAGAGGTTTCAAAACCTTTTCCTATTCACCAAGAAGTAATATCAAATATCAAGTTTGATGCAAGAGCGAGAACCTTAACCAGATAAAAACATTCTAAAATTCTGAATGATTTCAAATTATACACAATAATCTAATCCATTAACTAATTTATGAATTACTAGTCTTTCCCAGTGTAAACAAATGAGAAATTTTAGAAAAAATACTAAAACTCTATCCAGAAAAACGATTATTTTACTAAAATAATGCATAATATAATTATATAAAATGGTCATCATCAATAATTTGCTTAGCTGATTTTATTTTTAAGATCCTATAAAAGTACCATATACTCAGTTCCAGTCTTCCAGATCTCAGTAAAAATATCAAAGTTGTAAACATTTTCACTGTAAATTATCTGTTCTACTTCTAGAGCAGTTTCAAATAGTGTGCATATGTTTGTAACTCTTGTTTTAACGAACAATCAAAAGCAAAATATAATTATATTATATTAACTACAACTGTCTTGTAATAGGGCAACAAAGCACTGATTTCAAATGGTAAATTATATAAAGAAAAGAAGACAACATATAGAAGACTTCTCATTGAGACACAATTATATGTAATTATTAAGCAAAACAGTTTGTCAGAAGAAGAAAAAGCATAATAGAAGTTTTTTAAGTGTAATTGTGGATATACCCATTGGATAGAAATAAATATTGGGGTAGTTTTGAACATCAGAGTTTGCTATACATGTGAATGTATTTTACCATAATCTTAACCATTGATTTTTTTTTATCAGCGGTTATAACTTTGCCCTTTAGTTTACCCTCTAAAGTACATTTCTCACTTTAGAAGAGTAAAATGTTCACAATATTTTATATAGATATTAATACTAGCAAATTATTAACAGAAAAATAAAATTAAAGAGATTAAATATAACTTACTGCAAAAAATCCTCCTGCTCCATTGCCAGCATCAACAACTATATGGAAACCCTCCAATGGTTTCTCTGGGTGTAAACAATGCAATAAAATTTAGCAAACAAGATAAGGAAATAAAAACCAAAAGGAAGAACTATAAATTTTACACAAATAACTTGAATGATAAAAACATGTCTCCCAATTAGAGTTGCATTATTCCTCCTCTTCATTTAGAGAACAATCCATTAATGATATCTCCAAACATATTGACTATTATATAAATAACATGCCTATGTTTCCAGAAGCTTTGCGAACCGCTTTTACCAGATCAGATGTATAAGCAATCATGTAATCAACTTTCTTAAAAGATAATAAAGCTTTTTTCTCTGAATTCTTCAAACTTTCTGGGGTAAATTGATTGTATATGTCTGCAGCTCGCTCTAAGATATCTTTGATGTCAGCTTTCCCAAGCCCACCAGCATTAGTGAAAAATTTGAATCCATTTCTGTTAAAAGGCAGATGACTTGCTGTTCACAGACGGAACATTTAATAATTAGTAGACAAACCAATGTCCAAATTCATTTATCCACGAAAAATAAATTTATGAATTATCATAGTCAAATTGAAACATAAAGAAAACAGCATTCACAATGCATGGACATTAACAAACAAGAAATGCAAAATAATAAGTGAAATACCGTACAAAATAAAATGGTTACACGAGAAAACCAAAGCTGTTGGTATTCACATAGTGTCTCAGCTTTCAAGTGCATCTATTCTACATGATTCATTAAATTTTTAGCAAAAGGAGGTTGTGCTATGTCCCCACATGGGGAAGTCTTACATCTTCCACCTCAATTTTTGAGGTGCAGCTTATATATCTACTAGACAACTTCACTTTATTCCAATCAACATCTAACATGGTATTAGAGCCTATAACTCATTTTGGTAGTTGCTTATTTTGATAGACTCGCCTAGTTTGGCACATATCTACGGAAAAGAGTGTACGGAAGTCTCTGCCTCAATTCATGTAGTGCAGCATATATATTTGTTAAGACAACTTCACTTAATGGCAATTGGTTTTAAAATGAAATCTGATACCATAGTCTCTATAGATCCATCGAAAATGGCTTTTGCAAAAATGGGCAAGTTGGAGAAATCTTAAAAGTTAAAACAATGCCATTGAACTTTATAATGTACCTGTTATCATAATAGATCCATCAGCAGGACACAAAAATGCTTCGTCCTTTGTGAGTGTGCTATTGAACATGGCCGGTGTTGATGCTAATCTAGAAATTAATAGAAAGTACATTAGGCCATGAAAACAGTTGGGTAATAATAATATTAGGCTGAAATTTCTTTTTAGTTCATATAAAATAATCATGTTTTGATTTTTGTCCTTATGTAATATTTTATTTGCTTACTATCTCCTAAAATTTTAAATAATTGTTTTTAGTCCCTATAGAGAATAAAAAAGTCTTGATTTTAATCTCTATTAAATATTTTTGTCTCCAAAATCGCTTTTTGTCTCTAAAGTTCATTTCAAGGTATATAATAAATAACATTGATTTTAGGGGTTTAGAAAAAATGTAGAGGTAGACATTGTACTTCAAGCACTAGCAAGTATTACTTGGGATGGTTAATTTCTGTTAAATATATGTAATTAATCAGTGTCACATAACAGCAGGGACTGGAAATAAGATTTCAACAATTTTTAAGGATTAAAATCAAAATCATTAATTTTACAGAGACTAGAAGCCTATTTATGTTTATAATACCAAGTATCCAAGGTAAAATTTATCAAACAAAAGAATATGCTAAAACAGAACACAAGAAAATAGTATCATATCAGAAAAAATGAGCTAAGCCAATGGTTATGCATATAAGATACAACCATGAAGGAGATAAACTAGTCACTATCAATAATCTTATTTTTTGAGGTTCACATCGACTAGAGATTATGACATTTCATATTAAGAAGTGAACTTTAAACTTAACTCAACCTTATAAGTTGGTTTTATAAAGTTGAGTTAAGATTAAAGTTCACTTCTTAATATGGTATCAGAGTCATTTCGAACCTATGAGTTTGTTGGGCTTATTAGGCCACCCGCTATCCGGACTCTATCGGACCACCCATAAATATATTGTCTCATGCACGAGCTGTCACTCTCAGCGTGAGGGAGGTGTGTTGGAGATCCCACATTAACTAGAGATTAGGACACTTCATAGTATATAAGTAAGTGCAAACTTCACCTTGTAAGCCGGTTTTATAAGGTTAAGTTAAGTTTAAAGTCCATTTCTTAATAATACTTATGATATGCAAATTATAATAGCCACATAATAGTTACAGCTTATACACTCAAGTTAGTTTTTGTACAGGTGATTAGACAATAAAATAGCCAGATAGTCAGGTAAAAACCAGGCTCAACAACAATCTAGAAGTACACTAAAAAACTAAGTAATTCCTTAGCCTTTAATTTGCAATTTGATTTGTAATCCCTCAGTAAATAGCACAAGAAGCCACAAATAATTCTTGTGAATTTTTGGATGATCAATAATAAAATTGTTAACAAAATACTTACTAGTTTCCAAACAACTCATTCTTGTTTTTAGTGCTAACATCTTGTTATCTTACCCAATACCTTACCATAAGCAAAGAAATCTTTAGTGGTTATCACACCATCGATGCCAGAAGTTCATTACCAGTCCAGTCCTTACACTCAAAACCACTTTATAAACATAAGAATTATAAAATGCATGTGTTGTATCTTGTTTCAAATTTCATCCCAAATTTTAGTACAAACTCACTATAAACTCTAGCGTGTCTCCTACTAATTTTAGTAATTCTCAACAAGTAAACCCATCACTATTGCCATCCTCAAATTATAATGTACTAAGAGTTTGTCGTTCACCTTCACAGTTCCCAGCTTCAAACCAAAACTTTCTGCATAGTTTTGATCAAATTCACAGAATATCCATGCTAAAATCAAATTATATTATCTTGAAAAAAGAGTATCAGTCTAAAGATCTATTCTTGCTTACCAGGTATTTGCAGAAATTGGGGGTTTAAAACCAATAGACTTTACCATACAAATAAAAAATGCAAATATTGTTTAAGAAAAAATTAATATCACCCACCCGTAGTGGACAAATTCTAGGCCAGCACCAGCAAGACCTCGAGAAATTGCATTCTGAAATTTGACAATGGACAACCATTTAGTTTCATAACCATCAGAGTTTTAACACAATAAACAATCACTTTATATTTAAAGGTGGGTGTTAAAAAAAACAAATGTAATACAGAACAATCTAAACCTGTAATAATTGGGCAGATATTCGGGTATCATAGCCAATAGAAACTCTCAAATGCTGAGAAGGATCAGCTTTTTTTTTCTCAATTAACCATGCAGCAAAAGCAGTTCCTATTGCCTCTGCCACAGGTTCAGTGAGGTTAACTTTCTCTCCCTCGACACCATCAATAGCCACACCACGTATGTCACTGTTAAATTAAAATCATTTAAAAGTCAGTGTGCAGGATGTAAGCCCAATAAATGTTATCGCATCACTGTACAGGTTACAATCCAAACCAGGTTAGCACCACAACCTCCACCAATCATATGCAGCATTTTTAATACAATTAATAGAAAAAAGAAATACAAAATTGGGGGACCAAACCAAAACCTACTAAGGGAATCCGAAATGTATACAAAATTCAGAGACAATACATAGAAGCACTCCATCTCACCATGTAAAAATTAAAATTCTAAAAGCATAAGCGGCTAAACTATCCATACTCCTATTTCCCTCCCAAAAAATGTGTGAAAAGCTAGATTGTATATCCTTACTAGACTCCAAAAACATTATTCTATCTGTTCCTTAGCTTCCAAGGAACTCAAGAACTATAAGAAGAAGCTTTCACGTTAAGCAAAAAATCGATTTCTATCCAAAGAGCTCTCAACCTTTTTGAAGAGGGATATCAAAAGCCTGAATAACACCCAAGAGTTCAACTTCAAAAGTTTAATCTGCTTGTATAAATCCTAGCTATCTTAATAAAAAGGACGATGAGATTGTTTAGCTAGAAGCTTTCTTTAAAATAGAAGTTTACAGTCATTATTATAGTGAATGTGAAAAGATTATATAGTCATTACAAAATATTTTTTTTATGAAATGAGGAACTTTTAATTTTTGCGTGAAGTGGCAAAATAAGCTCTTCAGAATTAAATAGAATGCTATTATTAAGTTTTATTTTTTCTTCTATTTTGTCTAAATGCCTTGACATACACAACATAGATTGTGTACAGAAAATTAACAAGGTAATGGAAAGGAAAGGAGCAAAAGGATTCAACTATATTCCATGTTCATCTCGTTTCCTCTTTTTACCATTCAGAACCTTTACAGAGTACTTTGCTTCCTGTTTTGATGTTTTCATCTCTTCCAGCACTTAGTGTCTCTCTCTCTCCACATAATTAACAGAACGCACCATCCTTTGACTAAAATAAGGTATGAAAAAAAAACGAAGGCATGAAAAATTTCTATTAAGATGAGGAAAAGGAGGGGGCAGATAGTCCGCTGAAGAAGTAGATTTTGTAGCAATATAAACTTATTGGCTAGATTGCTTGTAATGAAGTGATCTTCACCTGCCATTCTGAAGCTTTAGAAAATCTGTCTTGTCTAGATACGGCAAAGCAGTAGCAGATGCAGATGAAGAAGCTGCAAAGTCCAAATGAAATGGAAGGAACAAGCATCCATTAGAAAACACGCTAGTTAAAAACCACCAAAAGGTTAAGAGTAAAGCAAATTCTGTCAAAAACACAAGTGAAATGTATGCCTATATACAGATACTAACACAATATTGTTACATGTAAGAAGCCTGTAAAAGAAGGGTAAAAGAGAACAATATTTTAAATGTGTTTAAAATGTATGAGTATTTTCGCTCCATATCAACCAGCATAATTAGAATCTAGAACAGACCATTGCAGTGAAAATTTCTCTGGATACTAAAATGATTCTTGGGTTTGTATAAAGTGCGCAATTGCATGGAAGAGGCAGTCCATGCCAACTTCCCTAGCGGAGAGGGAAGGTTTGAGTTGCGGGGATAAGGGGCAAAATTATAGTCCCTTCGACCCTGTGACTGTGAAGCGAACAACTGTGTATTCTGTTGGAAGCTGTGTGACACAAAAACATTTTGGACAATCTTCCCTGATGTTGTTGCTGCATATAAACATTCACACCCTTATCAGATTCATTCAGATTTCCAGGTTCATAAAATCTCTCTCTCGCTCTCGCTCTCTCTCGTTTCCTAACCAAAAAAATTTCATCAATTACATCTTTCTGGTCATCATGTGGAGTGAATTATTTCTCTAGCTCTAGTTCACTCTAAAATTCATGAAACTTGGATTATACGAACACCCAACATTTGTTCCGATTTCAACTATTATTATTCTTATTATTATCAAAATTCAATGAGCAATTTGAGAACGATGGTTTGTAATTGAATTGAATGGATGAATAGAATGAAAGAAAAAGTGAAGGGTTGAAACGGAAAGAGACCTGCCATGTGATGTGATGGAAGTTGCAGAGACGGTGCTTGAAGAGCCTTGACGGAGAATGAGAGACAAATGCGAACCTGTTTGTGTTTACAATTTTTCTGTATCCTTCTTCCAGTTTAGTTTACTTCAGTTCCACCTACTCGCTTTACAACAAACAAAACTTGCACACGTGACATCACATGTGATACATTTGCACCCATCTCACTATTCCTAATTTCCTATTCCCATTTTTATTCTTATTCTTATTCCTATTCCTGTGGTTTTCAAGTTTTGTCTATAACAGGAACAGAGCCAAACATTGGGTGTTTGTCTTGCACAATCGTCAGATAAACTGCACCATAGCATCCTAATCCACTGACCCAGTATATTTGTGATGAAAAAGTAATTTATCTTATTCATATTAAGTAAATAAAGAATATAAATTTTATTCAAAAATATATTTCTTATATTTGAGATGAAAAATTATTTAATGTTTATTTTCTGAGTAATTAAAAATGTAAAAAGTGTGTTTAATGTTCTTTAACTTGTACTATAAACCCATGAGATAAAATAAATATGTATTAAATTAAACTAGTTAGATTTTATCCAAATAGTTGCTCTGGAGCATGAATGTGAAGCACTAAGTTTCAAAATAAAACTGGTTTAGAGAGCTGGTTTGTTCTTTCTCTATATTTGGTTTCTTCCTCATTGTTTCTATATTTGTGTCGATATACTAATTCTTTTATTTGTCAAATATAATTCTGCCTCATATTTTATTTATGTTATTTAATTATTAAACTTATTTTAAAACATACACTTTGTTTCTTTCTCACGTGAATTCTTGCAAGCGCAGATTGTCGCGAAATACACAAATTCCAATAAATAAAATATTATTTAAAAGCAGAAAACGAAACAAATTTCTTTTGATAACTTTTTTTTCTTGAAAGGATTTGCGGAAGAAACTAATTATATG
>Ga0123341_1001709_pt1 | contig 17045 bp, 14 predicted proteins | sample Turbeapinknodule_FD_89959 | JGI IMG/M metagenome (GOLD analysis project Ga0123341, IMG submission 89959) | Root nodule microbial communities of legume samples collected from Mexico - Turtle bean Mexico pink nodule | ecosystem: Host-associated > Plants > Roots > Nodule | place: Mexico: Nepantla...
GATACAAAAAACAAAACATTTCTGTGAAATTATTTTTTATTATTATACTTTTATAATCTGTTTATTTATTTTAATATAAAAAATTCTTTGCTCTTAATTTTTAATTGTTTCATCACTCAGTAGTGTAGTTTTTTTTATTTTATTTCTATTTTATCGAGTTTTTCTTCTGTTTCCTTTCCTTTCCTTTCCATTCTTGATAAGCTTAGATGAATAGAAACCTAGAAGGCTGTCTCTGTGTGGCTTCTACATTTTGTTGCGCATTTCTCTGTAATTCCACTGCGGAATTCGAATATTCGAGAAAAGCTACGACCCAGACGAACTTCAATTTCATTTTAGTAACATTTTAAGGTTCTTCTACTATTTTCTATTTTTAATTCTCCACTTCAATTATTCAAATCTCACATGCCCATTTTTGGTTTCTGTTACTTTTCAATGATCCATGCTCATTAAACCTCTGTTTCATAATTGAAAAAATAGAGTATAATAATGCATATAGCTATTAGCATCTCTGTTTATGTAATTTTACAATTTTTTCTTAACTTAAAAAAAAAAAATATCTTCACCAATACAGAATACCACTCAAGTACGGGACATTTTCACCAAAAATGCAGAATACTTCTGTAAGAAATTATCTCCAAATCCAGCCATACTTCTTTTCTGCGGAGAATGAGACTTCAAGGGCCGAGGTGCATTTGCCAAGGGATGGATATGGATTAAATGTGAATGGTTTGCCTATCCTTGCAAATAATGAAGGCAAGTAGTACTAACTGGTGCAGCTTATTTACTCCATACGTCCTTGCGATCATGAAGTTTTATTCTGTATAATGATAGTTTATGACTGGGTGTTTAACTTCTCTCATTGATTCTTGAAATATCTGTTGATGTGTAGCTATGTTTAATAGATTTTGGATGTAATAGACTTTTTAAGAATGGACTGTAAGTGCCAATGCCACCTAATGCTAGGAAACATTTGGTAGTGCTGGAATAATTAATGAGGGTTATCGGCTTGTTTTGTAATTGTTAGAATTGGTTTAGAATATGCTAAATAAGATTTATTTAAAAGTTGTTTTGGGTAGTAACTATCTGTTCCTGTACCTAAGATTACTTGTCTTTTACTTTTTCTTTTCTCATCATTGTATCACAAATCTGCATATAAATATGACTACTTAAGGGAGACCTTTTCAAGCTCTCAAAATATACACTCTTTTTCTTTATTTTCTGAAGTGTAATGATGCACTAACCAGATATTTTATGATGAGTGAATGGACTGTGCAGTGTGTGTTTTGCAGAAGATTTTTTTAATGCATTATGTACAAACACTGGAAGATTCCTTGAATAGTTACATGTTAGGAGTTTCACATTGGGTAAAATAAGAAGCTCCTTGTGGTATTTGAGTCCTGAGATTCTCTCACATAATAGATTAGTTGTAACGAATTCAAGTTTAGAGCTGAGAGTCCGCATTGAGTGGAGATGTCCTTAAAATTGGTACTTTCATTGAGTTGAGGTAATTGCTTATAGGTTGGATTAAGGTGCAATATATAACTGAAGTCATCAAAGAGAGAAGTACTACTATCGGGTCAATGTTGATATTTTGGATTCTGCTCTTGTAATTACTCCTAATATAATACATTGCAAAGTCCTGTGACAAAAAGCATAGCTTGCACTACGGATAGTATTACTAGTAGCCATTGTTAAAAAATGTATTACAAGGTTATAGAATTTAACTTTGTATCTTGACTTTGTACTACCTTACATTGTTAGAAATAAATTGCTTTGAACTACGGCTTGATAGTTGTAATCATCTAGTCCTCTTTAATATTTTGTATCTTGCGACGCTTTAATTTCTTGGTTTCATTGATGGGTCTGTGTCTCTGATTCATTTTCATTATTTATATTAGGTTTCAATGTGGTATGGTTATAGCAATTTCTTACAAACGATTGCAAAATAGATGTCTTACAAGTTTACAATTCAAATTCTATGATACAGATGAAGGGAATAATGGGATAAAATCCTACATCCCGGATGAAATGATTTGGGACTGGAAATACAGTCAGATGAACCAAGCCAATGAAGTAATGGACCAGCCTCATGAGCAAGACAAGGAAATTGGATATGAAGAAAGCACATCACCAGCAACCTATGAGGGTCTTGAACATAAATTTATTGATGAAATCATGAAATTAACTAGGGATAGAAGTGACGCTGAGGATGCAGAATTTGCTCGGCACAAGGAGGTCAGAATGTAGTTGAATTAGTATTTGTGTGCACTACGGGTGGAATAATTTGTATTAAATTTATGGTTTAGATATAAAATTTATTTGTGTGCCTTCACTAAACATTATGCTTTCTTTGTAAAATTTAGATTTTATTATGTTAAAATAATATTAGAATTATGTCAATTTATTTATTTATCAATTTAACTTGCTATTTTTCATTTTGTGACAAATTATGCTTCTATTTTATTATATTACAGCTTTTCATAATTTATTGTAATTTCATGCTAATTTCCTATTTAATATAGTGTTAAAAAATATATTTTTGATTGTTATCAGTTCGAGTACAATTCAACTATGGTGGGCTAAACTGAACTTGTCATTTCTAACAGTTTAATGACCTGTTTAGTTTTAAAACATTGGAGGTAATTTTAAATTTTTCATGTTGTGTGTGTGTGTGTGTGTGTTTTTTTTTTTTTTTAATTTTAACGTCTGATTCATAACTATGATGGCGTAATCAGTACTTTGAAGTCACATGATTTAAAATAACATAGAAAATAATTCTGGGGGAGGCAAATTGTTCTTTTAAGAAAGCAGACTTAGAAATTAGAAAATTATATCATATACAGAAGGCCATGTTCAGTTTTCTTCATTCAGGTAGTAGTTTCGTTCTTTTGTGCGTAAATAATTAGCATTTCCTTGCATTTCAATATAGACAAATTTGGGACCAAAGTTTTATTAGAGACGTTTTAGCGTGGAGCAACAGAGCCTATGTGTATTCTTCAGGGAGCAGAAAAGCTAAAAAGTTTTTCTGCCTTTATAACATTTGTTTAACTGAATTGTGTGTAGGATTTAGGAATAACAGTTTTGCATAGTGAATCTCCATGGAGGGTAAGAAGATTCAAAATTAAACAAAATACTTTTATAATTTGTATAATTGAGGACCATCAACAAACTAGTAAGGAATGATGATTTTATAAATGAGAAACAGGCATAAAAAGCAATTGGATAGAATGGATTTTTTATCCAATCCAAGTAAGCTAGAAAAGATATACAATTGGGTGAAGAACAAAGTCATTCACATTTTTTATGGTGTTATTTTGAATGAGTCAGCTTTCAGTTTTTGGCTTTTCCCTGATCTTGTCGGTGATGTCACCACTACTTGTGAATCTTCTCGTAGGGCCATTCTGTTTATATACATTATTACATATCCCACTTGACACTATGAAATGAAAAGATTGTCATGTTTATATCATCAGTTGATGAAGTGAACATAGATCGAGTTAGGTAAACCATTTTTTTATTAAACCAACTCAAGCTTTGCTGTTTTGCTTGTTTGAAAATTCTTGGTGGCATATTATCTGACTATTTCAAACTTAATGCATATTGTTGTGGCAGAGAATCCTTGAGATAAACACCGAGTACCAGGAAAAGCTATCCTCACTCGGAGCTCTACAAGCAACTCAGCGAGAAGAGTTTCTCCGGAAAGAATTACATGCAAGAGTTAATCAACATCATGAAGGTAGAAGAAACCACTGCCCCAACATGAATGTGGCAGATGCCTATGGCTACGTATGTCCTCCAATACTGTGTGATGGAGAAGCAATTGATAGTAGGTTCCATGGTGCTATTGAGTATAAGCATGATGGGGAACGAACCCTGCGTTCTTCAAGAGGGAGAAGTCGAGGAGGTGAGGCAAAGGTTCCTCTGCCCCCTGGTCGTGTTTACAATAACAGTGCTGTGTATCACTAACTAAACCTAATTAATGGATTGGAGACTGCTGCTAACTTCCTAATCCTACTCCATCCTCATTCACTTGAGTGAGGATCAAATATCCTTGCTGTGGTAGCTAATTGTGCAAAAAGGTTAAAATTCATGCTTATTCATTATAACATTCATTTTCATTTGATTCCTATATGAAAAAGGCTTTTAAACTAGTCCATGTACATGCAATTGATTTTAACATTATCCCGCTGGGGATTGTTGTTTTAAGATCTTGAGGATTGGATGCAACTTATTATGGTGTATAGGGACTAATAAATTCTTAGAACAAAAACAAATGACATGAGGAGGACCTAATTGCATGCAAGTAGCTGCCATGTATGGAGACTAAGAATATAGCATTCATAATCTGTTGTATGACTCAATTTCAACAGAATTAATAACAGATAATGGGGACCTAATTGAAAGCAATTATTTGATTAAATTGGAAATTCTTTTATTTAGGGATTAAATCGAAAAAACTAGAGATTAACATACAAAAAACATGTTTTGGTATTGGTAAACTTATACATCACTAGATGATTTCGTATTATTCAGAAAATGTTTAATGTGCAATTGGACAAGATCATTGCATTTTTTCATTACCGTTTTCTTTTATTTTAGCTTGAAGTCTGAACGTTGCTGCAAACGATAACAGAGGATTCACATTTTATTGAAGAGGAAAATAAATTGTTTGGAGGGCCTGAAGAAAAGTCGCAAAGCATCGTGTCACTTTATAAACTGCTTAAATAATAAAATTATACTACATCTATTATTGTTGTTAACAAATATAAAAGGTTTGTTTGATTAAATTATTTTTATTATATATTTACATTTACCTTTTTTAAATACAAAATAGTAAAACATATTTTTCACAATTTATGCAAAATTTTAGAATGAAAATAAAATATGTAAAAAAAAGACGGCTTGCAAACTGTCATTCAGGATTCGACACAAGGTCGCACTGGTCACAAACACCTGTAACTCTGCAACAAGACGGCTTGCATTTCTGAATGTTTCTCATTAGCACGGATTTTTATCTTGTTTACTTGTGCCACAAGCAGTACACTCACTGTCTTGAATTTTATGGGTTTCTAAACAAAAAAAAAAACATTTTATTAAAATATATGGCAAACAGGAAACAGAATATCGGTAATAATCATTTCACAGATTGCTCACTGGAATTGTGAATGTACAACCATCTAAGCTATACATTGACTAATTCTGGCTATATATTACAAGTAGCAAGGATACAGCGATCTCTGTGAATATCATCACAACTGGCCAAATTATGGACTCTGATCTAAAGCCATAACTAGTACAGCACGTTTCTTCATATCATATAGTATTACAAAATTGAGTATGGAAGGACAAAGAAGACTGACAAGCTTGTATTTGCTGATTAGCAATAGCAAATATTGTCCAGACTGCCAACTGAGCAGCAATAACCAGCAATCACTCTTTCAGAATTTACTTCTTGCACAACATGCGTAACCCCGAGCACTGATAGAAGGCAACCATTTTCATAAACAATGTTCCTACTTCTTTCGTTGTTTGCTTTTAACTTTCACAATTTTTCTACCAGATTTGTCACCACCACCTGTGCCCAATGAGAAACTCCCTCCTAGACTGGCAGAAGTCTGAAACGAAGGGTTCTGTGGAGCAATATTCTGTTGACTACCAAACTGGAAAGGACTGGCTCCTGGGGGAGTTGATGCTCCAAATACAAAATTTGATTGAAGTGGGGCAGGTTGCTGAGCAAATACAGAAGTGGCTGGTGGAGTTCCTTTAACTGTATCCTCAGTCATACCAACTTCCATGCTCATCTGATTATTAACAGGAGCTGAGCCAAATGCAAAGGTGGGAGTAGGACTTCCAAAAGCATGCTGCGTAGAGGTAGATCCTGCAGCTGAAGTGAATGAAAATTGAGGAGTTGATGCACTGGAGGTAGATAAAAACATTGCTGGTGAACTGGCACATGCAGTGGATGTTCCAAGGGAAGATCCAGAAGAAGATAAAGACGACGAACTAAATATGGAACCAAATGGAGACTTGCTGGGCTGCCAACTAGACCCAAAAATTGGAGAACTTGTACTAGTATTGGAGCTAAAGGAGTTTACTGCTGAACAGGAAGCCGAGTTGATAAGTCCAAAAGTTGTGCCAGAATTGAAAACATCAGTGGCAGGACTGGAAGGAAACAATGAACTCCCAGAAGAAAAAGCAGGGCTGGATGAAGGAGATGAAAAACTGCTCAAAGAAAAAGTTGTGTTCCCAGTTAACCCATATGACAGGGAAGATGCAGATGAACCAAATGGAACTGACTGAGTCTGATTACATGCTTCTAACCCACTGGGGGTAGAAGCCTGGGCACCAAGCACAGAACCACTGCAAGCACCAACAGAACTCGACTGGCTATTTACAGTTTTGGTTGCCGAAGAGCTGAAGCCAAAAATACCATACCCTGCAGATGTATTACCAAAGGCAGGGCTGCTAAGACTACCAACTCCTGCATCCTGACTGCTTTTAGTTTCCAGCGGTTCTAAACCAGAAGATGATACAGGTAAACCTGCTGGTGGAACAGGAGAGGATCCAAATTTGAAAATGGAAGTTGTTGGATATGAAGATGCCACCACTGGGGTAGAAGAAAAACTGCTATTACTTGATGCAATTGTGGCAGGCGTCATAGTTGCCATGCTACTGCCATTAGAATCTGCGATGGCACTAATGCCACTGATTTTGGCAGCGGATAATATATTCTGACTGGTAAAAGTACCAGCTACAGGGGGTGGAAAAGAAGAAAGTGAAGGGCTTGCAAGAGACCCATTATTTTGATTTGAATTGTTGCCAAAATTGAATATACTCTTGGATGATGTCAAAAATGATGTTGATGCTGGAGATAAATTAGCAAGTTCTGATGCCCCAACAGAAGTTCTAGTAGCGTTAGTAGTCTCAGCATTACCATTATCAGATTGACGAGCTTTTGGTATAGAATCAGTTGCTCCATCAACGGTAGTTGTCCTGCACATTAACCACCGTAATACTGTATGATACCAAATATTTCTCCAGTTTCAATTGTCCAATGCAAAAAAAAGAGCAATAACAACAATTATGGTACATCCCAGAAATCAAACAAGAACATTCTCACTGGTTAAAGGCTGTAAAGGGGGAATGGCTTATGAGGTGATGCAAGTGAGTTAAGGAGAGGAATAAGAATATAATGATTCAAATGTAAAGGGGGATGGTTCAACTAAGGGGAACACGCACAAGTTTCTACATGGCTGGGAACTAAAGCTAAGTTTTTCCCTTTCTGTTTTTCTGTATATTGACCAGACTACTATTTCAAAGGAAACCAAAGAAATCCAGAATTTTGGCGAGAATAAAATCATAAAATAGAAATGTCATCCCCATAGTCAAAACAAAAGGAGTTGACAATATTCAAAAGTCATATGATACAAATTATACTAAAGTCAAAAGGCAGAAAAAAAGTTGAGGAAAAAACCCATTTAAATAATATCTATAACTCGAAAGGTAATAGTATCTATAGCTGTTGATACCCTTGCCGAAAAACCATGAGAGAAAAGTAAAGGAAGAACAAACAAACCCCAAAAAACAGCCTAGATGTGTAAAGAATTATGTTGAGATTTGTTCAAAAGCACATTAAATTATATACTAACCTGATTGAACTTCCCAGGTTTGAGTCAGAAGCACCAAATTTCAGAAAAGAGGGTTCAGCACCAACTGATGATGAAGCCGTGAAGGGAATTGGTGAAACCTTTTTGACATTTTTATTGGAGCCAAATTCCACCAATGGAGCATCAGCAACAAGATCCTTTGATGAAACAACCTTTGCCAACCCAAATGTAGGACCTGATTTGGTTATCTCCTTTGGTGGAGCAATAGGAGCTGTGAACTCTCTTGATGAAACCACTTTATTCCCGGAAATAAACAAAGGAGGTTTAGCAATTGATCCATTTGGTGTAGCTGTAACTGGCTTGTAGGTTGGATCAAGGATAGATGATGTCGTAAAGATAGATGCATCAACTTTCTCACCAACCTTAGATTTATAGGCAGTTCCAATGTGAGCCTTACCATCTATTATAGAAGTTTTAGGTGGCATTATTAGAGATATTGCTGATGGATTCTCCTGTACATTTGCTTCAGTACCAGAATTAGTTTCCCCCATCACAGCAGTGGAGCTTATCATTTCTTTCTCAAGAGGAGAAAAAGAAGAGACAGATCCATTTGGATAAGCATCATCGTCCAGATCCAGAAAATCCTTTTATAATAAGAGAAAAAGAAAAGAAACAAATTAAATATTATCTAGGATACAAATTGCTGTAAATGGAAGCAGCAGATTGCTATAGGCAACATGCCTGCAAAGAGGTTAGTCATGGGCTATTCCTGCTTAGCTAATGTAAAAACTACACAAAAAAATAACGTTGTAAACCATAACTACAGACACCAGTCAAACGGATAACTAAAAAAAAGTCTCATACCTCATGGGCACTCATATGGAATGCCCTCTTCTTTCGTGGCAGATCAGAAACAGATTTTATCATAAAAGAATCCCCAGATTTTGCACTACACAGGGCTTGATTACGTGGGTTTGTAGCATCTGCAGTTGTTACGAGTGGAAGTAATCCATCAGTAGGAGCAACAAGCTTCAATGGACCATTTTCTACCTTGTCTCTCTGAGAATTTAACTTCTGATTCTGGGCACTACCTGACAAATTTCCAAATGGGCCATCTAAGTTATTACCATGCATATTGTCCAGCAATTTTGATGAATCTACAATTTCCATGCTTCGAAGAGCCTGCCCACGTAGCATGGAAGGCGACAACTTTGTTGGTGAATTATCATTCACAATTGTTACCCTTGATTCAGATGATTTTTCTTTTGGATAAACCAACTTATCCAGTTGCTGCAGTATTTTTGAAGCCATTTCACTGGATTTTGAGGGCAAAGGGGGGGAGCTCAAACTAGGTATAGTGTCGTCCACATTTTCTTTGGATAATTTCACATGGCTATGCTTAACTTCATTCAGTAGAATCGGCTTCTGCATGGAAGACCCTTGCTTTGAAGTATCCACAACCATTTGATTCCTATCTGCGTACAAAGAGCTACCAGAAATAAGTGAGCTTGGGCCTTTAGAATATAAAAGATTAGACTTCTGACGAATACGACGAACAGGACCAACAGATCCTATATCATTATCCAAAACTGAACTTCTGCGTTTTACTGCCTGCAAAAATAAGAAAAACACAACACAAAAATCTATTAATATCTAAAAAAACACTGAAAGACAAGACATATAATCCACAAGTACTCATACCCCAGGATTAGACCCAGAAAGCACATCGTGATTCAATGCAGACTGACTTGAAGAAGATGGCTCACCTTCAACAGCATGCTCACCACCCTGTCAAGCAGAAACCATGTCATAAAATGGATCCCAAAAACTTATTATCCAAAATGTTATTCAGAACAAACCTTGAGTGTGGATGCTGGATAAATTCTGGCATATGGTGTTCGAGCCATATTATATATTGTAGATCTTCCACGAGATCTTGAGGTAATAAAACCATTTTCATGAACTGCAGCATATTTAGTTGTCCTTGGTACAATGGTCATAATAGGGGTGTTAAGAGGAAAATTTTCCCTGTTTACAAGAGTTGGATCCTCCCAAAGTGCAGATGTTTGCACACCTAAAACTGAAGAGGATACCTTGTAATGCCTGCTACCCATGTAAGACTTTGCAAGCTCCGCAGGAGAAGCAACATCTTCGATAGGAAACTAGGGACATACAAAACAATCTGTGAGATAGAGCACAAAGAGAACAGTAATTTCCAATCCACGAATACAACCAAACATAGATGTAAAGACTATGAAGGCATGTTCTCATACACTTGAAATATCATGTGGGGTTACAATAACAGTATTTTCAATCCCATTTTCTAGTGCAGGAGTTTTAGGATATTCCTTTTGCCCACTCAGCAGCATTGATTCTGAGGGAACCACGTCTGTCCCCTTCTCTTCTTCCCTAACAGGTGCATCCACAGTTCTTGAACGCATAAGTGCCGTCAAATGATCAATCTCAGATCTGTGGAATAACAGCCAATATCAGTACATAGTCAAAGATAAAAAAAAAATATCACAGGAGGTATACTATTATCAAAGTAACTCAGAATGACATGAACTGGTTACAGACAACAGGAAGAACTAAAATAAAAATTGATAGCAACATGAACTTCACAAAACATAAAAGTTAACATATTAAGAAAAATATCACAAAGCAACAATAAATATACGAGAAAGTGGATTACAGGTAATGTGAAGAGCAGCTTGGTTGCCACAAATAAATTTTATCATCCCAAACAACTCCTAGTTTTAAATATTTTAAGTAATTGCTTAAGCCATTTCATTTCACATATTGCAGCTTCCATTGCTCATCATTCAACTTCTGCACTGCATCTAGCAAATATATTATGCTTCTTACTTCTGCACAGAATACCTTGAAGTGGAACATCTATCAGACAATGGTGGCACAACATGTTATGATTTGGGTAATTGTGTCTTATTTCTATTTAGTGCTACATACTAAAACACATGACGAACTCAAACCTGCTGAAAGTCTTCTGTTTTAATAGTGTTTTAATAGTTTCTCAAGTTCAGTTCTGTTTTAATAGTCTCCTGCTTTTGTCACAGGACTCTGCAATGTTGCCTTTGAGCAAAAAAGTATTATATCAGGAGTAATTACAAGAGCAGAATCCAAAATATCAACATTGACCTGATAGTAGTCCTTCTCTCTTTGACAACTTCAACTGTATTTTGTATTGCACCATAATCTAACCTATAAGCATTAAGCAGACAATTTTGTACCTCAACACTCAATAAAAGTACCAATTTTAACCTAAAAGACCGGAGTTGGGTTCTTTAAGTAGAAATATTACGGAGATTTGGATTTAATGAGTCATGAGTTCACCCATATAAAAGACCTGACACCATCTACAACCCAAAACCTTAAGACAATTGTGTCTTGATACAACAAACACATGCATTAATAACTATATAATATATGATAGTGTATACAAACGAAGTCCAATCACAATCAAATCCTACAGATATTAATAGTGTTACATATCTTATTTCTATTTATGCTAACACACATGACAAACTCAAACCTGCTGAAAGTCTTCTGTTTTAATAGTTTCTCAAGTTCAGTTAATCCATCCTCATCAGAACAATTAATTTGAGTATCACTTTCACCAACAGGTACTTGTTGCATGCCAGAGGAATTGTTTGCAACCTGTTTGTCAAGTAACATGATGACAAAGCAAAATGGAGACAACAATAAGAAAACTATTTCACCAACCAAATCAGAGCATTGCATCTGGAATGCTCTATAGTCAATAGAAATGAAAATTGATTATCAGGCACTGGAAGCAACTCGATGAAATAGGCAATTTTTACCAATATTACTTTAATGATTCTCTACAAAACACTTCAAGCATACCGCTACATACTCAAAGTAGATCATTTCATGAAATAAATTAACCACCCCCGATACACGAGGAAAATGTAATAGTAGGGGAGTATCAAGCATAAAAATACCAGTAACAGATTCAGTCAATCACAGAAGAAAGGTGCTACCCCCAAATAAAATAAACAGTACAGGAACTAGCAGTGAATAATATAAATCACCCATCAGGTAAAAATGTATGATTACTAGTAATCATATCACAGCATGCACTGTTATTTTTAGCAATCAAAAGAATTCTTTGAAGCTTTTAATAACTATTCATTAATGATAATCTTAATAATTATTTAGAAAATTGGCAGAGTAAAGAGAAGTTTTAAAATTTCAAATTCAAAATAACTTCCCAGTGTGACTTGCCTAAGCTATGCAAAATACAGAATTGCATAAATTTACAAAAAGGACAAATATATTTTCATGCAGGTTAGTTAAAAAAATAGCATGCAGCATTTTCTCTAGAGCACAAATCTACCAATAATTAAAACTTTTTAAATATTCTATAGACTCTATAGTATATAAAACTAGTTAAATTCATAATCGAATATCAATGACAGTTGTCATGATAAAACAAGTTTAAAGCATGTCATCATCAGATTTTTACCTCTATCATTCCAAATAAATACAAGTCAAATTCCCTTAATCTCTCGGACAAAGCATTACAGGAATAAAAAATCAGATATACTACAAAATCATTCAACATACTGGAATAATACATGAGTAGCACAACTGAAAACCTTAGTGTTCATTTGTTTTAGCTTTTTCTAAAGGAAAAGTGTTTAACAATTAGAAGGTAATTGTATTATGTGTTCCTGAAAGAAAAAAATAAAAATAGTTGTTTTATTTTTGCTTTCACACAAACTAAAAATAATAGCCTCTGGCAAAACCTCTAAACACCCTGGATTGCAAAATTACATTTTTTAAGTTTAAACAATCGAGAAATGGACTCCTTAAGAAGCAAGGTGCATAATGATTGATGTCAACAAGCATTTCCCTACATCACCTTGGTCAAAGAGGGACAAATTATTTTTCAGGAAAAAGGTTTGCTAGTTCTAGCCTACAAGTGATGCCACCAATCACATGTCCTTATATGTCCAAGGTATATAACTAATGTCATTGCCAACCATGCTAGTTGAATCGAGATACAAGTAGTATATTGGAGAGCTGATTTTCTGAATCGTGTATCGTTTCGTATCGTGAATCGTAAGATTCATAAACATTAAAAAATGTGATATAATTAAATATATAAGATATGTAGAAATGCAAAGATGCAATTAATAACAAAACAACCTCATTTCATTTTGAGTGTTGTATCTACATATATCAGTGTTATCAATATCGGATAACGGATCATATCGGAGACCCCATAAATCCTTTATAAAGTTATAACGGAAACCATAACGGGTTATGGCGAAAGGTGTTGTGCTAGAGATAAAAAAAAATATGTATTATGGATTGCAATAAGTATAATGTTTTAAATGGGCAAAAAATAGGGCAAAAAAACCTAATTTTAAGTAGGTTTTGAACTCTTAATCAACATGTACATCACTCAAGTCATCTTCATCTTCCATTAAAACTTCTTGAAAGTCTTCAATTTCTTCCTCATCTTCTACTATGGATTTTCCATTTTTATTGATCTTGGTATTTAAATTTCTAGGACCTATATTAGCAAAAGAAAAACAAATAAATTTGAATTAGTTATAGTTAGTTGAACTTTCATTTCAAGTTATAGTTCTAAAAAATATAATTACCTCTCTTCCTTTTCTTGCTTGGAGCTCCCTCCTTAACATCAAAACACTCATGTATATCCATCCAAGAGGAATCAATAGACAAACAAGGATTTTCTTTTTCAGTGATTCATTCATCATCTGATTCAATATCTGACAAGCATATGGGATCATAAGTTTCCCCCTTCTCTTTCTCTACTCTTTTGTCTCATCTCAAGTTGAGGATTGTACTTCACATACACAAGAGCATTTAATATGTGAGGCTCAAAATTTTCATGGCTACCTTTTGTAACTCTTTACCTTCTCCCCCATAACTCTCCCACCAAAGAGATGTCAAAACAAACATGTATTTAACTATAATATAATTAAAGGTTTATAAATCATATAAGAATTGTAATGAGTAATTTAATTACTGGGTTGTTTCATATTTCTAGAATCTATTGCCATGTCCATTCCAAAAAGCCTTTTAGCTCCCTTAGACTTCTCAAGTTGTTGATCTATTGCAACTCTTATTCTTGCATCTAAAACCATTATTTGAAATGTCTCATATAAACCAACCAATACCTCACTATCCGGATTGAAATTTTTGTCATGGTGATATCTAACACAATGAAAAATAAGTTAATGAGAGCAAAGAATATATTGTTACTTAGTAGGAGAAGTTTAGAAGTAATTTAGCTTACCTAGGATTGAGGTAATAGGCAGCTACATGGAGAGGCCTATGTAGTTGTAAATTCCACCTAGTTCCAAACTTTTTTATATCTTGTTTCTTGCTTTTGGAAATTTTCAGCAATTTTCTCTTTAGCTCTGTCCATTGCTTTATAAATATATCGCATGGCTAGTTTTGCATCACCATCTACAAGCCTCAACACTTTTACGAGTGGATTTACACATTTAAGGCAATATGTGATAGATCTCCAAAATCTTTCATCACTTAACACTAGATTCATGACTTGTTTGGCCTCATTTTTGGTAGCATGTGGACAAGTAGCCCATTCCTCTAAAGCAAACATTGATCTAAGAGCATTTTTTTGTTGCTTAATACAATTTAATGTAAGATAAGCAGTAGCAAAACGTGTGACAATTGGTCTTGCTAATTCCCTTCTATTAGAATGCTTCCTATACAAATTAAGAACTCGTGTGTGCCTATATATGTAAGTGGTAACTTTGTTTGCATTGCCAATGGTATTGTAAAATACCGAAAGATCTCCAATATCCTCAAGAATTAGATCAAGCCAATGAGCTGCATACGGGGACCAAAATAATTTGGTTCTTTTTTCCATTAATATTCTTCTAGTTGTCACAAGGTTAGAAACACCATCTGTAACTACTTGGACAACATGCTCTTCTCCAATTTCATCCACTATGTTGTCCAATAATTTGTACATTTTTTTCCCATCCTTTATCACATCACTAGTGTCAATGGATTTCAAAAAAAACAGTACCACTTGGACGGTTAACAAGAAAATTAGTGAGTGATCTTCCTTTTCTATCAGTCCAACCATCACACATCAGTATGCATCCCCATTTCTCCCAATCACTTGTATATTTTTCTAGACATTTTTGTACCTTATCCACTACTTTTTTTCAGATAGGATACCCTTACCTCATGATAAGGAGGTTTTAAAGCTTTCCCATAGTCTCCAACCGCCTTTAGCATCTAGATGAAAAGAGGGCTCCTAACAAGATTAAATGGCAATGCATTACCATAAATACAATTGCAAATTTCTTGAATTACATCTTCTATGTTCTTGTAAGATGCATTGATTGTCATTTGGTGCAAATCATTCTTTCTTACTTCTCTTGTAACTTCTCCACAATCCAAGTTCATCTTCTCTTTCTTTTTTCCTTTATCTTCCAGCAAATTCAAAAAGATTGTCTTCACCTCATATGGAATACTGCAACAGGGGATAACGTCTTTCTTTGTTCCAACAAGATGATGTTTCATCCTTGCTATTCCACCCCAACAAGTATGAGAGCAAAACTTACATTTTACTTGTAGTTTATTTGTTGGAAGACTTTCACAATACTTCCATGTAATGTCTGACTCCCTTTTTTGTTTTACTCATCTTAATAAATGAAGACAGCAGCAAAAAAACCTCCCCTAAACCTCCTCTAAGGTTTTTTCTGCCTTCGACAACTGGTTTTGTTCGTTGTTGTCACCGTGAGTTTTGCCGCTGTCGTTGTTGTCGTTCACACCTTCAAGCTCAGTCGTTGTTGTTTGAGAGAAGAAGGACGTCGTAGTTTCCGTTCGCAGTCGTAGTCGTAGTTGTTGTCGCAGTCGTCGTCGCAGTCATCGCCGTCGCGACTTGGTTGTTGTTGGTCGAAGAAGAACGTAGGGAAGAAGGACAGAGAAGAACATTTGAAATGATGCACGGCTTCGTGGGTAAATTAAAATTAGGGTTTTATTTATAAAAGCTTTTAATTTAAAATTAGGGTTTTTATAAAATAATTCAAACTAAAATTAGGATTTTTTTAAAAGCAAGTCACGATACATGCGATTCGTATCACGATACAACTGAGCAAAAACGATTATTCTTGCAATTCGTATCGTGGACACTCGGAATCATATCGTCGTACTATTCTACGATTACCATGTTGCCAACCACAATTTGGAGAACATCAGACAACAAACATTAACGGGGCCTAATTTGTTAATCCTCCTCCTAACTACGTACATTCTGGATTACAATTGAACACATATAAAGATAAGAATGGGAAAAAATAGAGGCGTAGGCATCAATTTGAATGCTTTAATGCAAATGAATGTAGGAATTATATCTGGATCAAACTATGAATCAACCCATAATATATTTGTTGACATAAAATATAAAAAATGACACCCACAAGGATATAAATCCACAAGTAATGCAAAAGGGTATAAACCCACAAGTAAACAATTGACAGTAAATGTGCACACTTACAAAGGCAGCCTCTTGCTGATTACTTTTCTTCACTTTATGTTCCGTCTCTGCACCCACATAAAAAAATCCAACATGCATGTCAATGGTAATTCGTTCGCAAAGAAAAAAGATAGCATGTATAAAAAAATTCTCAATTGGTTCACTGAGCATTCCATCTAAATAACAATAATATTAGTTAAACAATCTAACTCCAGCCTTCTGCCATAAATATGAAGCACTAACGACAAAATTTACAAGTAATTAACATAATGCCGACAAGTGAAGCTTCCGATAAGCCCTAACAACCGAGAAAGGAAGAAATGGTGGAAACCTGGAGGAGGTGGAGGAGGAAGGCGCTTGCGGAAAAGGGAGGAGAAGAGAGTGTGAGCGCTGTAAGTAATTAACCTGTGAGCGGGATCCAGAAGCTTGGAGAACCAACCATTGTTGTTTGTGGTGTTCCTATTATGGTTTCTGAGTGAGGTTGGGGGGCGATCATACGGCGTCGTTTGGGTCCTGCCGCGGAAGGGACGTTTGCGAAACTTGCCTCCTGCTCCTACTGTCCCTTCGTATCCCTTATCTTTCTCTTGGGTGGCCATGGCTTGGGATTGGGGAATGAGAGAGCCAAGGAGCAAATGCTGAGTGGAAAGTAGGGTTTTAAGGGTAGAGAGAGAAACAGAAAAAAAAAGGTATATACAGGTATATATTGCAAGAACAAATACTTCTTAAACTCAAAACAAATTAAATTATTGTTATTATTATTATTTAGTCTATAACTACTGACAACACATGGGCTATATGTCCACTTTTTTTCTTATTTTAATATAAAAAAATCCATTCTTAGTAGACTTATTAAGTAAAAAACTTTTATAATGTAAAAAATAAAATAAATATTTTTCTAATCTTATTAC